>Ga0079997_116248_pt1 | contig 255619 bp, 268 predicted proteins | sample PerSpoCPS_CMetaG_FD_69200 | JGI IMG/M metagenome (GOLD analysis project Ga0079997, IMG submission 69200) | Archaeal communities from Yellowstone National Park, Wyoming, USA - Perpetual Spouter C (PS_C) MetaG (SPADES assembly) (version 2) | ecosystem: Environmental > Aquatic > Thermal springs >... | reverse complement strand
CATACACCCGAGCCGGCTTGGGGTCCCCGTTGATGAACCGGGGGGGAAGGCCCCCGCCCCTCAGGGCGGCCCCCGCCAGGAGGAAAAGGCTCGCCACCTCACGCAAGGGGGCCTCCCCGAGACACGAACCGCGCCGCGGCCACCGTCCCCACGAAGGCCAGGGCCGCCAGGACCACCGCCACGTCCACGTAGTCGCGGGTATTCCACACCACGCCCACGGTCAGGACCACGTTCAGCAACACCGCGGCCAGGGCGTCCGCGGCCACCACCCGGTCCACGAAGTTTGGCCCGGCCGCCACCCGCACCGCGCACAGGGCTGCAGCGCAGCCGAGCAACGCCAGAGCCACGGCCGCTGTGCTCACTCGAACACCTCCGCCACCACCCGTTCCAGCCTGTCCTGAATCTCCGCCACCGCCGCCTGCTCCTCCTCCAGGTCGAACACGTGGACCAGAAGACTCTTCCGGTCCGGCGCCACGTCCACGGTCAAAGTGCCCGGGGTCAGGGTGATGAGGTTGGCCAGGGCGGTAATCCCCGGGTCTGTGCGCAGCCGGATGGGCACCCGGATGAAGCGGGGTCGGTTGGTCCGCCTGGGGTCCAGGACCAGGGCCGCCAGGCGCAGGTTGGCCCGGGAGATCTCCCACACCGCCACCGCCACCAGCCGGACCACAGCCCACAGCCTGCGCACCGTCAACGCCCCCCCAGGACCGCCTGCGCGTACGAGGCGGGGTCTGCGAGCCTCTGTGCCGCCAAGGCGGTGAGGCCCCACAGCCACCTGCCCCCCAGCCCCCACACCACGGTGAGCACCGCCACCCCGGCCACCGCGGCGTAGTGGAGGCTCGGGATCCGCTCCCGCTCCGGCGGGGACCCCCAGAAGACGTTGGTGAAGATCTTGGCCATGCTCAGCAGGGTCAGCAGGCTGACCCCCAGGCTCGCAGCCACCGCGGGAGCTTCCCCCAGCCCCAGACCCGCCTGCACCAGGAACACCTTGGCCCAGAACCCGCTGAAGGGCGGAATCCCCGCCAGGGACAAGGCAGGCACGGCAAAGCACAGCCCCAACAGGGGATGGGCGTGGCCGAGGCCCGACAGCGCCCGCAGGGCGCCGGTGCCGTAAGCGGCCTCCACCGCAGCCCCCACCAGCAACAGGGCCGTCTTCACCCCGATGTGGTGGAGGACGTAGAAGATCCCCGCCGCCCAAGCCTGCGGCGCACCCAAAGCGAGGCCGAAGACCATGTACCCGATCTGGCTCACGATGTGGAAGGACAAGATCCGGCGGACCTCCTCCTGCGCCAAAGCCCCCAGGACCCCGAACACCATGGTGAGCACCGCCACCGCCACGAGGGCCGGGTCAGGACCCCGCAAGGGCTGCAGGGTGGTGAACAGGCGGTACAGGGCGTACACCCCCACCTTGGTGAGCATGCCGCCGAAGTACGCGGCCACGGGAGCAGGAGGCAGGACGTAGGCGTGCGGAAGCCACGCATACAAAGGAAACACCGCCGCCTTCACCCCGAACGCCACGGCCAGGAGGAAGACCCCGGGTTGCACGAGCTCCGGGGGCGCGGAGGGGATCCGCCGGGACAGGTCCGCCATGTTCACGCTCCCCACGGCGGCGTACAGCAGAGCCACCCCCACCAGGAAGAGGGTGGAGGCCACGAGGTTGATGGCCACGTAGGAAAAGGCCTCCCGCGCCCGCCTCCGCGTGCTCCCCAGGGTGAGGAGGAAGTACGAGGCCACCAACAGCACTTCGAAAAACACGTACAGGTTGAACAGGTCGCCGGTGAGGAAGGCGCCGTTCATCCCTGCCAGCATCAGGTGCCAGCCCGCGTGGAAGAACCCGTCGAACCGCGGGTGGGGCTCCGCCAGGAGGGCCAGGAGGGTGCACAGGGCCACCCAGCTCCCGATGGCGCTCATGAGGGCGCCCAAGAGGTCTGCGGCGAACACGATGCCGTAGGGCGCGGGCCAGCCCCCGAAGCGCAGGGTGACCACGCCGTGGACGTGGCTGAGGGCCACCAGCCACACGCTGGCCGCTACGCTGGCCACGCCCGCGCCCACGCTCACCGCCCAGCGCAGGCGCCGGGGCTGCAGCACCACGCACAGAAGCCCCGCGAGCAGCGGGACCACCACGGGTGCTACCGCGGCGTTCACTCCTCGTCCTCCTCCAGGGCGTGCATCCGGTAGCCCAGGGCCAGCAAGAAGGCGGTGACCCCAAACCCGATCACGATGGCGGTGAGGATCAAGGCCTGGGGCAGGGGGTCCGCCCACGGCTGTGGGTTTCCGAGCAGCGGCGCGCTCCTCCCCCTGAGGCCCCCCGCCAGGAGGACCATGAGGTTGGCCCCGTGCGCCATGAGCCCCAGGCCGATCACCTGCCGGAGGATCCGCTGGCCCAGCAAAAGCCAGGTCCCCGCGCCGAACAGCAGCCCCACCAGAAGTGCCAGCAGCACGTTCACGGAGAACCCGCCTCCCACAGGGTACGGATGGCGGCCAGGGTGGCGGAAACCACCACCACGTACACGCCCAGGTCGAAGAACAACGAGGTGGGCAGCTTCACGGGCCCCACGTACACGACCACGTGGCCCAAGAACGGCCGACCGCCCACCACCGCGGCAAGGCCCGTGGCCGCGGAGAGGGCGACTCCCGCCGCCACACCCCGCTCCCACCACCTGGCCCGGGGTGGTGGTCCGAAGGCCAGCCAGACCAAGACCACCGCCAGGGCTGCCACCAGCCCGCCCACGAACCCACCCCCGGGAGCCTCGTGCCCTGTCAGGAGCAGCCGCAGGCTGTACAGGAGCACCAGGGGAGAGACCACCCGTGCCACCGTCCGGAGGACCACCGTGCTCACCGCGGCCTCCTCGCCAGGGCCAGTACGCCCAAAGCGGCGATCCCCAGCACCGTGATCTCCCCCAAGGTGTCCAACCCGCGGAAGTCCACCACCACCAAGTTCACCAGGTTGGTGCCGCCCGCCCGCTCCGCGTGGTGCGCGAAGAACTCCGCCAGCCGGTACGCCGGGGGGCCTGCGGAAGCCTGCCACGCCAGGCCCGCGGCCACCGCCCCCACCGTCAGAGCTGCCACCAGGTCCAGGCCGGCCAGGGGGTGCCGGTCGGGCACCTCGGGGGTGATGAGCCGGGTGACCACCGCGAGGAACAGCACCAAGGTCACGGTCTCCACCAGCATCTGGGTGAGGGCCAGGTCCGGCGCCCGCAGGCTCATGAACAGGAAGACCACCGTGTAGCCCACGGCTCCCAGGGACACCACCGCGGCCACCAGGCTTCGGCTGAGCGCCGTCACCAGCACCGCGCCCGTGCTGATGGCCACGAAGACCGCTTCGAAGGACAGGGAGCTCGGAGTCGGCCACCGCCCGTGCGCCAGCAGAGGAAGCCCTGCCCCCACCGCCGCCACCCCCAGCACGACCACCAGGTAGTCCCGCAGACGCCCCGTGAGGGTCCCGCGGGTGAGTTGTTCCGCGGAGCGTAACAGGCCCGCCTGCAGGGTGTCGAAGACGCGCTCCCCGCTCCACCACCCCAGCCGCCAGCGCCCCGCCTCCTCTCCCCCTGACGCGCCCTCTCCAGGGCGCGGAAGACGGTGCGCCTGGAGACGCCGAAGCGGCGGGCCAGCTCATCGATGCCCATGCCCTGCCGGCGCAGGTCTACGATGAGCCGATCACGGTGGGCCCCCAAAAGGGCCCTTATGCCACCAGGCTCGTCATAGCGGCAACGGGGCAAAGGGCAGCGGAGACAGGAGGGATAGATATCGCACCCCTCGTCGCGATAGTGGGTGTGCTCAGGGAGGGCGTCCTCCCGCACCCTGGAGAAGATGCTGCTCATGCTCCATCACCTCCCTAGGGATGCCTGTGTCCACGGGCCACCCTGGGCCCCTTAAGCTCTGAAGCCGCCTCCACCGCTAGGGCCAAGCTCACTAGGAAGTCGTCGCCGCCACGGGCGAAGAAGTCCATGGTGCGGTTGGGACGGTAGATGACCTGGGCCCCCTCCAGTTGGCGCCACATCTCCCGTGCCTCCTGGGAGCCGTCTGGGGCGTAGAGACGCAGGCGACCGGTGTTGACAGCGGCCAGAAGCCCGAACCCCAGGCGGGACTTGACTTGGGCCGAGAAGCGCACGGGCATCACCACCTCCGCTCCCAAGGCCCGGGAGAGCTGGGCAGCCAAGGCCTCCCCCAGGCCGGTGGCGTCCACCGCCACCCGTCGCACCCGCCACACCCGCCCCAGCAGGTCTGCCAGGCGGGCCCAGAGCTGGTGGTGGGGTACAGCGACGAACGCCTGTTGCTCCACCACCTCCACCACCGGCCCCAGCTCCTCCTGGTCAGGGAAGCGGACACGGGCAATGGTGAGGACCGTAGGGTTATGACGCCCCTCAAGCCCTGGGAGGTCCTGGCCTCCCACGTCCAGGCCGGCCACATAGGCCTCCCCGGGGTGGGGGACTGCCTGCCGGGGATGGTCGCCCCGCACCTGGGCCAACTGGCTGGCCGAGAAGAGCCTCCCCTCCCCCTGGATGGGCCGCAGGGCGTACTGGGTGCGGAAGAGGGGGTGCTCCTCCCCCAGCCGCTGCCTCTCCTGTTCCACGAAGCGGCCATAGGCGGGGTTGTAGCGGGCCACCACCGTCCAGTCCACCTGGAAGTGGCGCCTGATGCCGTCCCGCCGCTCCAGCTCCTGGTGATGCTGGGCCATCTCCTCCAGGAGGGTGGAGCCGTCCCAAGGGGTGCCATAGAGGACGACGGTGGCACCGGTGGCAGCGGCCATGGGCAGGAACTCGCGGTAGAACTTCTCCTTGTCCACCTCCTGGGCCTCGTCCATCTCCAGCATCAGGTGGGCGGTGTGCCCCACCACGTGAGCCTCAGGCTCGGCCGAGAGGAAGAGCTGACGTGCCCGCCCCAGACGCACTGCCCTCCCCTCCTCCAAGGAGGCTATCTCCCCTAGCCCCGCTTCCTGCACCAAGCCCCAAAGGCGCCGCAGGCTGATGCGCCCCTGCGGGTCGAAGGTAGGGGCCCCCTTGACCATCTCCACCGGCCGGTGGAGGTGACGGGCCAGAAGGTAGAGCTCCATCTGGGCGGAGAGCTCGTTCTTGCCCGCCTGCCGGGCCATCACCACCGTGAAGGAGAGCCCCTTGCCCTCCCGCACGCTGGATAGCACCTCCCGCACCACCTCCACCTGATACGGCCTCAGCACCCTCCCCAAAGGCCAGCCCACCTTCATCACCTGTCGAACATATGTTCTACGAAAGGATGATAGGCGTGAGGGGGGAGGTATGCAAGGGGTCGACGTCACGGGTTGGGTAGGGCCGGCTATGGCCGTCCGCGCCTTAGGCAGGCCCCTGGGGGTTAGGCCAACTCAGGCGGGGGGAAGAGGACCTCCCCTGTCTCGGCGTCCTCCACCCGGATGGCCATCTGGGGGCAACCGCGGGCTGCCTCTAGCACTACTTCCTCCGGCTCCCCTGCCGGGTCCCCCACCGCCGACTGCAGGTTCTCATTCTCATGGAAGACGCCAGGGGCGGTGAGAATACAGATCCTCGACCCTACGCACCGGTCATAGTCCACGGTTATGCGCAGCCGCCTGCCCATCGTCACCACTCCACCCACAGCTCCTTAAGGGCCCTGGCCACGATGGTGCGATGGTACTCGCGGGGCCGCTCGGCCAGGCGCAGGGAGGGGAAGCGCTGCGTAAGGGCCAGAAACGCCTCCTGGGCCTCCAGCCGGGCCAAGGGCGCCCCTAGGCAGATGTGGATGCCATGCCCAAAGGCCACATGAGGGTTGGGATTGCGGGTGATGTCCAGCACGTCTGGCTGGGGAAACTTCTCCGGGTCCCTATTGGCGGCGGCCAGCACCACCAACATCCGGTCGCCCTCCCGCAGATGCTTCCCCCCAAGCTCCGTGTCCTCCTTCACCCATCGGAAGGTAGCCTTCACCGGCCCATCGTATCTCAGCAGCTCCTCCACGGCTGGCCGCACGAGCTGGGGGTTCTCCCGCAGCAGGTCCCACTGTTGGCGGTGCTCCATAAGGGCCACCACCCCGTTGGCCAGGAGGTTGGTGGTGGTCTCATGGCCGGCGAAGATGAGGACGGTGCAGGTGGCAAGGACCTCCTCATGAGAAAGGAGGTCTCCCCGCTCCTCCGCCTGCACCAGGGCGGAGATGAGGTCGTCCCTGGGGTGGAGACGCCGCTCATGCACCAGGGGCTCGAAGTACTCCAACAGGTGCTGCAGCCCCCTTTGAGAGCGCTCTCGTCGGTCGGGTTCGTCTGCCCGTATGAAGAAGACGCGAGACGTCTCGTCAGACCACTCCTTCACCTTTTCCCGGTCCTCAGGAGGCACCCCCATGTACTCAGAGATGACGATGACGGGCAGCTGGAAGGCAAACTCTTTAATAAATTCCATGTGCCTCTTGGCGGCAACCGCTGAAAGCAGCTGGTCTATAAGCTGCCGTATCCGCGGCCGCAGCCGCTCCACCGTCGTGGGGGTAAAGGCCTTGTTGATGAGCATGCGCACGCGCGTGTGATAGGGCGGGTCGGTGAACACCAACCACTTGGAGAAGTAGTTGATGAGGAGGGAGAGGCGATCGCGGTCCTCAGGCTGGAGCTCCAAGATCAAGGAGGCCATGCGGTCGGACGAGAAGCGCTCGTAGTCCCTGAGGACACCCACCACATCCTCATAGCGGGTGACAAGCCACCCCTTCCACCGCTCGTTCCAGTGGACCGGGTCCTCCTCCCGGATCCGAGCGAAGTAGGTATAGGGGTCAGCCACCACCTCCGGCGCCAGCAAGTCATCGCTAATGGCCATGGCCCACCTCCTGGCCCGCCCTCTCGGTGGAAACTAGCACCATCGCCGAACTTTGTCAAGCTGCTCCGCGATGCATCCCTATTATCAGGGAAAGCTAAGACAGCGGGCAGAAGCCCCATGCCCTCAAAGCCGTCCCAGCCAGCGGGCGCATGCCTCTTAGAGCCCTTTTTGTAAGGTTTTGCCCGACTGACGAGGGGATGCACATGGGCTTAGCATATAGTGGATGGTCGCTAAGTGACGGAGGTGGGGATATGTTCATCGCCAGTCTGAACCTGAAGGCCCTTGAGGGGATGGCCCGTCAGGCCAAGGACCCCGTCTGTGGCATGATGGTGGACACTTCCAAGGCCCTCTCCCATGCCCACAACGGCACCACCTATTACTTCTGCTCCCAGAGCTGCAAAGACAAGTTCGCCGCCGCGCCCAACCAGTACGTATAGGCGCTTCCTAAGGGCAGAGGCCGGGCCTCAGGCCGGGGCCACCTCCACCCGTGTCGAGCGGTCGGTGGGGCAGGGCTGCCACTCGGTGGGCCAGTAGCGGAGATGGCCGTAGCCGCCCGCCAGGTGGAGCCACTTGATCATGGCCCCTTCCACCTGGTTGGGGCCCCGCCAGCCGGGGAACTGGTAGGGCTCCCACCCGTTGTAGATGATGACCTGGCCGGGGCGCACCGCCGGCGATAGCTTGGCTGGCAGCACCGTCTCCCCCAGGTCGTTGTACACCCGCACGTCCTGCCCATCCCTTATCCCCCGCTGCTGGGCGTCTTGGGGGTTCATGAGCACGTGGGGCCTGCCCCGGTGCGTCTCCAGCAGGATGCGGTTGACGATGTTCAGAGAGTGGATACTCCACCGGTTGTGCCCACTGGTGAGCACCAGGGGGTAGTTACCCCCTATGGGCGGCGTCTCCTTGTGGCAGGGCAGCTCCTCCCCCGCCTCCAGGAACCACTCGTGGTCGATATAGAACTGGGCGCGGCGGGTAAGGGTGGCGTAGGGCACCTTCTTCTCCACATGCCACCGCAGCGGGGTGAAGGTCTCGTCGGGGCGGAAGTCGGAGGCCTGGGCCAAGCCCCGCGCCGAGATGCCCGGCCCCGCCCACCGTTCGTAGCCTTTCTCCCGCAGGGTGTGGAGGCCAGTGCCCTCGGGCAGCCCGCCGGTGAGGGCTGAGTCCTCCACTATCTCCTGGGCCAGCCTCTCCTCGCTCTCCCAGGCCCCCTCGCCAGTCATGGCTGCATAGAGGCCGTCCAGGTGGTGGACGTTGCCCCTGCAGTCCTTATATTCCAGAAGCCCCCGCTTCTTGGCCCTCTCCTCCACCTTCTTAGCCAGCAAGCAGAATATCTCCCACTCCGACTTGGCCTCCCCGGGGGGCTCCACCACCTTATCGCAGAAGGTGAGCATCATGGTGTGGGTGCTGGGGATGCCGAAGCCTATCTTTTCGTACTGCTGGGCGATGGGAAGGAAGATGTCGGAGTAAAGGCCAGTGATGCTCATGCGCCAGTCCATGGTGACCACCATCTTCAGCTGGGGCCACAGATGGCGTAGGAGGAGCTGACCGCCTCGGGTGCGGCGCAAGGCGTTGCCCCCACACTCGATGAACACCCTTGGCGGGTGCTGGGGCCCGGGCAGGTCCACCCCCGCCCACCATCCCTTCTCCATGGCCTCCCGCCAATAATCCTCAAAGGAGCGCTTCATGGAGGGGTCGTGCCACTCCCGGCGTCCCCACACTTGCTGGAAGCCGCTATGGTAGTACCAGACGAAGATGGGCGGCACCATAGCCGGCCGGCCAAAGAGGGGGGCCCGCTTGGACAGCTCGATGGCCGCTAGGGCATCGGTGAGGGTGGGGTCCTCTTGGCGGAGCATCTCCCACACTTGGCGCTGCAGCTCTACCACCTCTTGGAACCCCTCTCGCCCTGGGCGACGCTTGGCTGGCTGCATGAGCCAGCCATCCAGCATGGCCGCCAACCAAGCCCGCACGCCCGTGCCCTTACGCCCCCAGTTGCCCGTGAGGCCCAAAAGCAGCAGCCAGGACCGCTCTATGAGGTCGCCATGGTAGATCTTGCCCGCACCCCCAAGACAGCAGATGATGGTGGTGCGCTTGCGGGCCACCTTCCTGGCCAGCTCCCGAATCACCTCTGGGTGCACCTGGCATATCTCGCCCGCCCGCTCTGGGGAGTAGTCCCGTAGCCGCTCCCGCACCAGGGCGAAGACGGGGCTCACCGCCACCTCCTGCCCATCCTTGAGGCGGACGGAGAAGGTTCCCTCTAGAGCTGGCTCCACTTCCCCTAGGGCCAAGGTGCCCCGTGGCGCCTCAGTCAAGGCTCCCTTACGCAGGTCCCAGAAGTAGAACTGGTCATCTCGCCCCCCTTCCTGCAGGTCGCATTGGCGCAGGAAGCGTCGCGTGTCCCGTCGCACCAAGAGGGGGAGGTCCGTCTGCTCCCGCACGAAGCCCAAATCGTAAAGGCCCTCCTCCACGATGACGTGACACATGCCCAGGGCCAGGGCGGCGTCGGTACCCGGGCGCACCGGCAGGTGGTAGTCGGCGTGCACCGCCGATGGGCTGAAGTCGGGGGCCACCGTCACCACCTCCGCCCCGCGGTAGCGGGCCTCGGTGATGTAGTGCTGGTGCGGGATGCGCGTATAGGTGGGGTTGGAGTACCAGATGAAGATGAGGTCCGAGTGGAACCAGTCGTCGATGGAGCTGACGGGGTCGAAGATGCCATAGGTGAGGTAGAAGCCTGGGGCGAAGTCGTTCATCTCGGCGTTGACGTCCGTCACCAGGCCCCCGATGAGGGAGGCGAAGCGGCCCCGCCCTGTCCCTCCCCAGGTGCTGATGTTACACCCGCTGAGGAAGATGATGGACTCCGGCCCCACCTCGGCAATGGCGTCCAGGATGGCATCGGCGATCTCCGTAAGAGCCTGGTCCCAAGAGATGCGCCGCCACCGCCCCGAGCCTCTTGGGCCCACCCGCCGCAAGGGATAAAGCACCCGCTCCTTGGCGTACAGATGCTGGCTCCAGGCCACCCCCTTCTGGCACCCCATGGGGTTCATGTCGGGGACCCCAGGCTCTATTTGCGGCAGGTGGCCCCCCTGCTCCTCCCGCCATATGATGCCGTCCTTGACGTAGACCCGCAGCACACAGTTGCCGGGATAACAGTCGATGCAATGGCTGCCCCACGCCACCCGGTCCCACCGCCACTGCTGCCGGTATACGTCCTCCGGCGATCGATAGGGCCCAACAGGTACGCCCATGGGCTCAAGGGCCTCTCTAGCCATGGCCTCACCTCCCCTTGAGACAGACCCTTTATAGCACCTCCCCACGCCCGCGTCCGTCAGCCAAAACTTCATACGCTTGAAGGGCTTTGCCTTACACGAAGGGCAAATCTCCACAAGAAAATAGGACGGGGCCTGGCTGGCAAGGGCCTTGGCAGCCGCTAAGGATAAAGTGAGCGCAGCCAGGGGGGTAGAAATGGCCGGTCGCGTCTCGGAGGAGAGGTATCGGCGACGGTGGACGTGGGACAAGGTGGTGAAGGTGACCCACATCCGCGCCAACTGCATATCGGCCTGCTCCTTCGACGCCTACGTTCGCGATGGGGTGGTGGTATGGGAGGAGCCCAACTGCTCCTACGCCCAGACCTGCCCTGACGTGCCCGATTTCAACCCCCGTGGCTGCCCCATGGGCTGCGTCTACAGCCGCACCATGTACGGGCCCTTCCGCGTCAAGTCCCCCCTCAAGAGGGTAGGGCCCAGGGGCTCAGGCCAGTTCCAGCCCATCTCCTGGGACCAGGCCCTCACCGAGATAGCCGACAAGATCATCGATGTCATCCTGGAGGACGGCCCAGAGTGCATCGTCTATGACCATGGCACCACCAATGTGGACTTCGGCATCGGCTCCATGATGGAGTCCCACCTCTTCACCGTGGGCCTCGGCGCCACATCCATCGACTCCTGGGCAGGGGTGGGGGACCTACCCACGGGCCTCATCCAGACCTGGGGCACCTTCCTCTCCGAGGGTACCGCCGACGACTGGTTCTACGCCGACTTCATCGTCATCTGGGTGGGCAACCCCAACTATGCCCGCGTCCCCGACGCCCACTTCATCTACGAGGCCCGCTACAAAGGGGCCACTGTGGTGACCATCGCGCCCGACTACAGCCCCTCCGCCATCCACGCCGATTACTACGTGCCCGTCCGCTTCGCCACCGACGCCGCCCTCGCCCTCTCCCTCTGTCATGTCATCGTGGAAGAGGGGCTCTATAACGAGGACTTCATAAAGGAGCAGACGGATCTCCCCCTGCTGGTGCGCACCGACACCTGGCGCTTCCTGCGCCAATGCGACCTGCAAGAGGGAGGCAAGGAGGACATCTTCTACATGTGGGACCTCCACAGGCAAGCGCCTGTGGAGGCCCCTGGCTCTTGGGGCCATCCCGTCTACTCCCTAAAGCTCGGGGACATCTCCCCCGCCCTTGCGGGCCAGTACGAGGTGACCCTCAAGGACGGCACCAAGGCCAAGGTCCGGCCCCTTTTCTCCCTCTTCCAGGAGCACCTGAAGGCCTATGCCCCGGAAAGGGCGGCCGCCATCACCGGTGTCGGTCCCCAGGCCATCAGAGAGCTGGCCAGGGAGATGGCCAAGGCCCGCTCCTTAATGGTCTACATGTCCTGGGGCGCCTGCAAGCATTACCACTCCGACCTCTTCCAGAGAAGCGTGTGCTACCTCCTGGCCCTCACCGGCAATACGGGGGGCAAGCCCGGCGCAGGCATGAAGGTCTCCACCTGGTGGCCGGTGCCCGCCACCGTCCTCACCCGCGGCGGGGCCGCCGAGCCCACGGTGGCCCTCCAGGCCGGGCCGCCCACCGACGAGATCCCCGACGACATGCGCGTCCCCGTGCGGGACCTATGGCAGTTCCTCACGGCGGGAAGCCGCAGCAACCCCATCACCCCCCTTATCCCCTTCCTATATGTGCATGACCCTCGCTGGCGGGAGGTGGCCTCCCGCCGGCAATACAACGACCCCTCCCTGCCCCGGGACGTGCGCCAATATGTGGAAGAGGCCATAGAAAAGGGGTGGCAGCCCGTGTGGCCCCGGCCCCCCAAGAGGCCCCGCTTCTTATACTTCTCCGGCCCCAATCCCTTGCGCCGCTGGCCCCTTAACCACATCATTAGAGAGAGCCTCTGGCAGCAGGTGGACACCATCGTCTGCTGCGACTTCCGCCTCTCCTCTTCTGCCCTCTGGGCCGACTACGTGCTGCCGGCCGCCGGCTGGTACGAGAAGCCGGGCATCAAGTATACCCAGAGCTACATACCCTACGTGGTGGTGGGGGACCAGGCGGTGGAACCCCTGTACGACTCTAAGCCCGAGTGGGACATCGTTATGCTCCTGGCCAAGAAGATCCAGGAGCAGGCCAGAAAGAGGGGAGTCAGCGTCTTCCAGGACGCCTGGGGACGGCAGCGCAATCTGGCCACCCTCTACGACGACCTCACCGCCCAGGGCACCTACCGCGAGGGCCCCGAGGGGCAGGTCAAAGCCCTTGACTATATCCTGCGCTTCTCCCCCCTCACCAGGGCCAGCGGCCTCGGGGAGGACGCATGGGGCGAGGCGGCCCAGAGGGGGATGGTGCGCATAAAGAAGGTGCCCCCTGTGGCCATCGCCTCCTTCCTAGGCTCCATGTTCAGCGACTTCACCGACCAACGCCCCATCAACCAATTCGAGTGGTTTATCAAGCATAAGGAGCCATGGCCCACCCTCACCGGCCGCCAGCAGTTCTACATCGACCACCCCTGGTTCTTGGAAGCTGGTGAGGCCTTCGCCTGCCACAAAGAACCCCTACCTGCCGGCGGCCCCTTCCCCCTACGCATCAGCGGCGGGCACGACCGCTGGAGCATCCACGCCATCTTCGCCCCCGATGAGACCCTCATGCGACTGCAGCGCGGGGAGCCAGTGGTGTACCTGAGCATCCAGGATGCCCAGAGAAGGGGCATCGCCGACCACGATCGCGTACGCGTCTACAATGAGGTGGGAGAGTTCGTGGCCCGGGCCAAGGTCTCCCCATGCGTCCAGCCTGGTCAGGTCATCATCTATCACTCCCGCGAGCCCTACCAGTTCCCCCGCTGGCTCAACCAGAACACGGTCACCGCCACCCCCATCAAGGTCACCAACATGGTGGGGGATTACGGCCACCTCCAGTATCGCATGGCCTACTACAGCCCCAACCACATCCCTAAAGAGGCGGCTGTAGAGGTCGAAAAGGTGTAGGAGGGCGCCGTGGCCTCCCTGGTGGTACCTTTGGCCTCCCGTCCCCTGGGGGAGCTTCTGTACCCCTGGGCCCCGGCATGGCAAGAGGCGCCGCAGGTGGTGGTTCCCCTTGCCCCCGTGCCCCTGGAGGGGCAAACCTCCGCCTATGTGCGCGATGTCTGGGCCCATCGTCCCTACGGCCAGACGCCGGAGGTGGAGCTGCGCGCCCTGCACGATGGCCAGCGGCTGGCCTTGCAGCTCTCCTGGCTCGCTCCCCAACGGAGGGACCTCCTGGACGACGATGACGTCTTCCTGGACGCCGCCTGTGTCATGTTCGCCATGCGGGAGGATACCCCCATAAGCATGGGATCGCCCCAGCGGCCGGTGCGGGGGTGGCTATGGCGCCCCGACTGGCCCCAGCCCAGGGAGGTGAGGGCCACCGGCCCTGGTACCTCCCAGCGGGGCCCAAGGGATGGGCTGGAGGCCCGCGCCTCCTGGCAGGAGGGGCGATGGACGGTGGTCATGGCTGGCCCCCTGCCCCAGGAACGCCTCTTGGCGGTGGCCATCTGGCGCGGTGCCGACATGGAGAGGGCCGGCCTCAAGGCCTACTCCCCCTGTTGGCTTCCCTTAGAGCTGAGGCGAGAGGAGGGGCAAGCATGACCACTCACCCCCGCCAGGTGGCCTTCGTCATCGACCTCAACAAGTGCCTCGGCTGCCAGACCTGCTCCATCGCCTGTAAAACTCACTGGACCGCCGAGGAGGGCATGGAGCACCAATGGTGGATCATCGTCAACACCATGCCCGGCCAGGGCACCCCCAGGGGCTGGCAGGAGATGGGGGGCGGCTTTAAGGATGACCGCCTGGCCCCTGGCCGCATCCCCAAGCGGGAGGAGTGGGGTCAGGCCTGGCGGTTCAACTATCAGGAGGTGCTGGAGGGGGGCATGGGCACCCAGGTCCACCTCCGCCCCATGAACCCCGATGGCAGCGAGCCCACCTGGGGCCCCAATTGGGAGGAGGACGTGGGAGCCGGGCAGTGGCCCAACGCCTACTTCTTCTACCTACCCCACCTCTGCCACCACTGTTCGCGCCCCTCCTGCCTATACGCCTGCCCCCGCGATGCCATCTACAAGCGGGAGGAGGACGGCCTCGTCCTCATCGACGAGGAGCGGTGCAATGGCTGCCGCCTCTGCCTAGAGGCCTGCCCCTACAAGCGCATCTATTTCAACCCCCGCCTGGAGGTGGCCCAAAAATGCATCGGCTGCTTCCCCAGGCTGGAGCAGGGGGTGGCCCCAGCCTGCGTCCGCCAGTGCCCAGGCCGGGCCGTCTGGGTGGGCTTCCTGGACGACCAGGAGGGGGCCGTCCACAAGCTGGTCCACAAGTGGCGGGGGGCCCCCCCCCTCCACCCCGAGTTCGGCACTCAGCCCAACGTCTACTACGTGCCCCCTCTTGCCCCCCATCCTATCGACCCCCAGGGCAACTTCGACCGCAGCCGACCCCGCATACCCACCGAGTACCTGCGTTACCTCTTCGGTCCCCAGGTGGACGAGGCCCTAGCCACCCTCCAGCGGGAGAGGGAGCGGGCCCGCCAGGGCCACCCCTCCGAGCTCATGGACATCCTCATCGCCTACCGGTTCCAGGAGCTTTTGGGCCCCTTCACCGTCAACCCCGCCCAGATCCCCAGAAGCCGTTTGTAGGGCAAAGCCCTACCTCTCGGCAAGGCTTTGCCCGATAGACGAGCGGCGTCCTATTGAGGCATTTTCTTAGTGTCCGCTCAGGGAAGCCATCAAATCAGGAGGTTGAAGATGGCGCAGCGAGGGACCATGGGTTCCTGGGCCGATAACTATCGTCAGCGGTGGCGGTGGGATCGGGTGGCATGGGGCAGCCATGCCGTGGACTGCTACCCAGGGGGCTGCCCCTGGTACGTCTTCGTGCGCGATGGAAAGGTGGTGCGGGAGGAGCAGGCGGGCACCCTGCCCCAGGTGGAGCCAGGGGTGCCCGACATGAACCCCATGGGCTGTCAGAAGGGGGCCTGCTGGTCCCGCCTCCTCTACGCCCCTGAGCGGGTCACCAGGCCCCTCAAGCGGGCTGGCGAGCGAGGGGAGGGGAAGTGGCAGGAGATCTCCTGGGACCAGGCCCTCACCGAGATAGCCGACCACATCCTGGACGCCATGGTGGAAGAGGGGCCTGAATCGGTGGTGTGGCTGGGCACGCCAGAGATCGGGGCCATCCCAGCGCGGGTGGCCGCCACCTACCTAGGCCACGTCACCACCGACGGCAACGCCGAGTTCCAGGACATGAGCCCTGGCTATTACCTCACCTGGGGCGTCTTCAACCCCGTCTCCTCCATGGACGACTGGTTCCATGCTCAGCTCATCCTCATCTGGCACGCCAACCCTGTATATACCAACATCCACTGGTACCACTACATCGCCGAGGCCCGCTACAACGGTGGAGAGGTTATCACCATCGCCCCCGACTTCAGCCCCTCAGCCATCCACGCCGACTACCACCTGCCGGTGCGCATCGGCACCGACGCTGCCCTGGCCCTGGCCATGTGCAAGGTCATCATCGACGAGGGGTTGTATGACCGCCGCTTCGTGCAGGAGCAGACCGACCTGCCCCTCTTAGTGCGCCAGGACACGGGCAAGTTCCTGCGGGCCAGCGATATGGTGGATGGGGGCCGCGACGACCAGTTCTATTGGTGGGACGCCAAAGCACAGGTGCCCGTGCCCGCACCCATGACCACCCTAGCCCTGGGCGACATCGACCCCGCCCTGGAGGGCACCTACCAGGTGCAGCTCAAGGATGGAACCCGGGTGATGGTGGAGCCGGTGTTCCAGCGGCTCCGCCACCGCCTCCAAGACTACGAGCCGGAGCGAGCGGCCCAGATCTGTGGCATCCACCCCCGCCTCATTCGCATGGTGGCCCGCAAGGTGGCCAGCCGCCGCACCAAGATCTTCTCGGGCTGGAACCCGGGCAAGCACTACCACGGCGACCTCATGGAGCGCTCCATGGCCCTCCTTTTGGCCCTCACAGGCAATTGGGGGAAGAAGGGCACCGGCACCCGCTCCTGGGCCGTAGGGGGCAGCACCGCCTGGTTCCTCCTCCCCCTCCTGGAGCGGGCCGACCCTCAAGAGGCGCGGGAGGTATACCGGCGCCTCCTAGAGGCCCTAGAGACAGTGCGTAGCTTCGACCCCACCCTCACCCGGGAGATGGCCTTGGTGCGCATCCAGCAGGAGATGGGAGCGGCCGACCCCCGCACCCCGGGTCGCATGGTGCCCCCAGCCTTCCTCTGGTACTACCACTACGGCTACAAAGAGCGTTGGAACCGCAAGGAATGGCACGACCCCTCTATGAAGCGCGCCTTCGACGAGTACTTCCAGGAAGCCCTAGAGAAGGGATGGTGGGACAACGCCTGGGGGCGCGTCTGGCAAGAGGTGCGGCCCCGGGTCCTCATGGAGGCCGGAGGCAACGTCCTGCGCCGCCAGCGGGGAGGCCAGGAGCTGCTCCTTAAGCACCTGTGGCCCAAGCTCAGGTGCATCGTCTCCATCGATTTCCGTATCACCACCACCGGCCTCTACTCCGACTACATCCTCCCCGCCGCCCAGCACTACGAGAAGATCGGCTTCAGCATGCCGTCCATCCATCACCTCAACACCGTCCTGTGCGACCGGGCCGTTCCCCCGCCCGACGAGGCCAAGACCGACTGGGAGATCGGCATCCTCCTCCTGGAGAAGGTGGAGCAGCGGGCCAGGGAGCGCGGCATCAAGGAGGTGAGGAATAGGGCTGGGCAGGTCATCTCCCTGGAAGGGCTGGTGGAGCGGGCCACCCTAGGCGGGGCCATCCGGGACGAGGAGGCCCGCATGGACTTTATCCTCCGCTGCGATGCCGCCCTGGGCATCCTCCCCCAGGGCACCGACCTCCAGAAGCTACGGCAGGTGGGGCACATGCGCTGGCAGCGCCTCACCCTCCTGGGCCACGGCCCCAACCAGGCCTCCCAAGTCCAACCCAACGAGACCTTCAACCCCTTCCGCTGGCACGTGGAGGACAAGATGCCCTACGCCACCCTCACCCGCCGTGCCCAGTTCTACATCGACCACGATTGGTTCCTGGAGGCAGGGGAGGAGCTGCCTTGCCACAAGGAGGTGCCGCCCATGGGCGGCAACTACCCCTTCCGCCTCACCAGCGGCCACAACCGCTGGAGCATCCACTCCATGAACCAGACCAACAAGATCATCCTTAACACTCACCGCGGCGAGCCTTTCGTGTTCATCAACGACCAGGATGCCGCAGCCAAGGGCATCAAAAACGGCGACTACGTGCGCCTATTCAACGACTGCGGCTCGATGGTGATCCAGGCCAAGGTCTCGCCCGCCGTGCGGCCGGGCCAGCTCATCCTCTACAATGGCTGGGAGCCCTACACCCACAGGGGCTGGTTCAGCGAATCGGACCTGGAGCCGGGGATGGTCAAGTGGCTCCACCTGGCCGGTGGTTATGGCCACCTGCGCTACCGCATCATGCACTGGCAGCCCATCCCCGTCGACCGGGCCATCACCGTGGACCTGGAGAAGGCCTCATAGAGGGGGGTTGCCATGCGCCAGATAGCCTGGGTGTTCGACCTCAACAAGTGCATCGGCTGCCAGACCTGCTCCGTGGCCTGTAAGGTCCTCTGGACCGACGAGGAAGGCACGGACCACATGTGGTGGATGACCGTCAACACCATGCCCGGCCGCGGCACCCCCCGCGACTGGGAGCAGATGGGCGGGGGCTACCGCGACGGCCGCCTCCAGCTGGGCCACCTCCCTACTGAGGAGGAGTTCGGGGGCGGCTGGGACTACAACTGGGACGAGATGCTGCGCGGTGGCAAGGGGCGCCAAGCCCAGTTCACCAAGGTGAAGGGCAGCCCCTCCTGGGGCCCCAACTGGGACGAGGACGAAGGAGGAGGCCAATGGCCCAACGCCTACTTCTTCTACCTGCCCAGGCTGTGCAACCACTGCACCAGGCCTGCATGTCTCGAGGCCTGCCCCCATGGAGCCATCTTCAAGCGGGAAGAGGACGGCCTGGTCTTGCGCGATGAGGACCTGTGCCATGGCGAGCAGATGTGTGCCCGCGCCTGCCCCTACAAGAAGATCTATTTCAACAAGGTACGGGGCATAAGCCAGCACTGTATCGGCTGCTTCCCCAGGCTGGAGCAGGGGGTGGCCCCAGCCTGCGTCCGCCAGTGCCCAGGCCGGGCCGTCTGGGTGGGCTTCCTGGACGACCAGGAGGGGGCCGTCTACAAGCTGGTCCACAAGTGGCGGGTGGCCCTCCCCCTCCACCCCGAGTTCGGCACTCAGCCCAACGTCTACTACGTGCCCCCCCTCTCCCCAGCCCCCTTCAAGGAGGACGGCGACGTGGACGAGTCCCGCTCCCGCATACCCCTGGAGTATCTCCAGTCCCTCTTCGGGCCGGAGGTGGAGAGGGCGCTGGCCACCCTGCGGGAGGAGCTGGAGAAGAAGCGTCGAGGCCAGGAGTCGGAGCTCATGGATATCCTCATCATGCGTCGCTGGCAGGAGGCGTTGGGACCCTTCACCCGCAACCCAGCGGAGATCGTCTGGACGTGAGGGGCGCGCGTGCGGCAGCTGGCCTTTGTCATCGACCTCAACAAGTGCATGGGCTGCCAGACCTGCACCGTGGCCTGTAAAGTGCTCTGGGCTAACGATAAGGGCCGCGACCACATGTGGTGGATGAAGGTCAACACCATGCCCGGCCGCGGCTACCCCAGAGACTGGCAGGAGATGGGCGGCGGCTACGACCGGGAAGGGAACCTAAGGGTGGGCAAGATCCCCCAGGCCGAGGACTACGGCCAGCCCATGGAGTTCAACTATGAAGAGGTGCTGCTGGCCGGCTCCCCTCAGAGGGCATACCTCCGCCCCACTGTCCGCCCCTCCTGGGGCCCCAACTGGGACGAGGACATAGGGGGTGGGGAGTGGCCCAACTGCTACTTCTTCTACCTCCCCCGCATGTGCATGCATTGCTCCCGCCCTCCCTGCGTGGAGGCCTGTCCCTATGGGGCCATCTCCAAGCGCCAGGAAGACGGGGTGGTGGTCATCGACCCTCGCCCTTGTCAGGAGTGCAGAGAGCCCCTGTGCATGGGCGCCTGTCCCTATAAGGAAATCTTCCGCAACCCCTTAACCCTCCACGCCGAGAAGTGCCACGCCTGCCTCCCCAGGCTGGAGCAGGGGGTGGCCCCAGCCTGCGTCCGCCAGTGCCCAGGCCGGGCCGTCTGGGTGGGCTTCCTGGACGACCAGGAGGGGGCCGTCTACAAGCTGGTTTACAAGTGGCGGGTGGCCCTCCCCCTCCACCCCGAGTTCGGCACTCAGCCCAACGTCTACTACGTGCCCCCCCTCTCCCCAGCCCCCTTCAAGGAGGACGGGACGCCCGACTGGGAGAGAAGCCGAATTCCCCTGGAGTACCTGCGACGCCTCTTCGGGCCGGCGGTGGAGGAGGCGCTGGCTACCTTGCGTCGGGAGATGGACAAGAGGCGCCGCCGCCCCAAGGAGGACTCAGAGCTCATGGATATCCTCATCGCCTATCGATTCCAGGAGCTTCTGGGGCCCTTCACCGCTGACCCCGCGGAGGTGAAGACGTAGATGGAGTTGGAGCTGAACCGCCCTGAGGCAGTGGCCGCGGGGGCCCGTAGCCGCCTCTATGCCCTTTTGGCCCGTGCCTTCCGCTACCCTGAGGACCAGTCGTGGGACGACCTGCCCGGGGCCGTGCAGGAGGTGGCCTCCTCCCTCCCCTATCCCTTAGACGTGCCCCCTCACTTGGAAGCCCCCAGGGCAGACGACTACGTCCACGCCTTCGAGGTGGGAGGGCCGTATGGTCCCCCCTGCTTCATCTACGAGGGGGAATACGGAGGGGGACGCCTCAAGGTGATGGAGGATGTCCTGCGCTTCTATGACCATTTCGGTCTTCAGCCCACTCAGGAAGGGGGACGCCGCGACCGCCCCGACCATCTGGCCACCGAGCTGGAGTTCATGCACGTCCTCACCTTCCAGGAGGCAGCAGCCCTCGAGAGGGGCGAAGACCCCACGCCATATCGCCAGGCCCAGAAGGAGTTCCTGCGCCACCACCTGGCCGATTTCGTGGCCGCCGTGGCCTCCCGGCTGGAGGCCATGGGGGTGCCCTTCTACACCCAGATGGCCCGGCTAGCCCACCTTCTCTGTCGCCAGGACGCCAGGCATCTGGAGCCATCCTGGGAGGTGGAATGAGATGCGGCTAGCCCTGGAGTTGGCCCACCTGGAGGCCCCCCAAGGCCTGGCCTCTATATCTCGGTTCGACTTGTGGGAGATGCGCAGCCGCCCCATCCCCTGGGATCGGATAGTGAAGGTCACCCACCCCATTGACTGCGCCTTCAACTGGGTATGCGCCTTCAACGCCTTCGTCTGGAAGGGGGTGGTCCTCAGGGAGGAACAGGCTGCCAACTACCCGCCCCCCAACGACCCCCGTTGCCCCGACCTCAACCCCCGGGGGTGCAACAAGGGGGTGGCCTTCGCCCACCGCATGTATGACCCCACCCGCATCAAGCATCCCTACAAGCGGGCGGGCGAGAGAGGGGAGGGCAAATGGCAGCGCCTGTCCTGGGACCAGGCCCTGGACGAGATAGCCGACAAGCTCCTCGAGATCATCCTCACCGAGGGCCCCAAGACCATCTTCCGCGACGGCGGCATCCAGGGTCACGGCTCCCGCGCGGGCTGGTCCCTGTGTGGCTTCCCCGCCTCCAGCATCAACATCGAGCTGGGGGACGAACACCAGGGGGCCTTGGAGACCTTTGGCAACTCCGGCTTCGGCCACTCCGATGACAACGCCATGTACACCGACCTCATCATGATATGGGGGGGCAATCCGGCATACAGCCAGATCACCAATTACCACTTCATTACCGAGGGGCGCTACAACGGGGCCAAGGTGGTGGTCATCTGCCCTGACTATAGCGCCAGCGCCCTCTGCGCCGATGAGTGGGTGCCCGTGCGCCCAGGCACCGACGCCGCCCTGGCCCTGGGTATGGCCCAGGTCATCCTGGAGGAGGGCCTCTACAACACGGCCTTTATCAAGGAGCAGACAGACCTCCCCCTCCTGGTGCGCACCGATAACGGTAAGTTCCTGCGCGAGAGCGACATACGCCGCGGTGGCCGCCCCTACGTCTACTTCCTCTTTGATGCTTCCTCCGGGAAGGTGGTCCCTGCCCCCCACACCACCCTAGACCTGGGGCCCTTGGACCCCGCCCTGGACGGCACCTATGAGGTGGAGACCCTGCAGGGAAGGGTCCAAGTGCGCCCCGCCTTCTCCCTCCTGCGGGAGATGCTGGACCGCCACTACCGCCCCGAGCAGGCAGCTGATATGTGTGGCGTGCCACCCGAGACCATCCGCCGCTTGGCCCGGGAGTTCGCGCAGGCCCAGGGGGTCATTAACATCGCCACCTTCAACATCAACAAGTACTACCACGGCAACCTCATGGAGCGGGCCATGATCTACCTCTGGGCCTTATGCGGCCATCTGGGCCGTCGGGGCGCCTCCTATGGAGCCATGCAGATGCCCCTCATCCCCGACCGGGCCGTAGGCACCTGGCAGCGGCCAGCCCAGGATCTGGTGCCCAGGCTGGTCAACCACCCCAACTACCCTTACTGGCGGGAGCGGGGGTTCGACAGCTACCGCATCCTGCGGGAGGTCATGAGGGAGAACCCGCAGAGCGAGTTCAGCATGTACCCCACGCCTTTCCTCTGGTTCTTCCACGCTGGCCAGCTGGAGCTGAGCAAGCGCTACAACTCCTGGGACCCCCACCTCAAGCGCCCCCTGGAGGACTACCTGCGGGAGGGGCTTGAGCGCAACCAGGCTCACACGGCCAAGAAGGTATGGCCACCTCCAGGCAAGGAGCCCAGGGCCCTCTTCGTCTGGGGAGGCGATGTGGCCCGGCGGGTGCGCGCCAACCAGTTCCTGGTCCAGGAGCTCTTCCCCAAGCTGAAGCTGCTGGTGACGGTGGACTTCCGTTGGAACGGCTCCGCCCTCTACTCCGACTACGTCCTCCCCGCCTGTGGCTTCTACGAGCACACCTACGACGCCACCTTCGGTGTCTTCAACTTCAACGCCTTCCACTTCAGCTTCAAGGCCGTGGAGCCCCTTTACGAGAGCAAGTCCGACTGGTGGATTATGGTGATGCTGGTGCGTCGCCTGGCCGAAAAGGCGCGGGCCCGGGGCATCATCTCCTTCACCGACCCCGACACCGGCGAAGTGATCCCCTTGGGCTCCCTGGACGAAGCCCTTACTGGTGCCGGCCTATATACCGAAGATGACGAGGACGCCATCACCCGCGATGCCTACCTCTCTTCCACCAACCTGGAGATGGTGGACTGGGAGGAGGTGGAGCGACGGGGGCATGTGCGTTTCACCGAGCCTGGCCTCCTCACCGCCCTAGCCGGAGACCTCGCACCAGGGGAGCCCATAGTCCCCCTCACCAGACATGTGCGGGACAAGGTTCCCTACGAGACAGCCACTGGCCGCATCCAGTTCTACATCGACCACGACTGGTACCTGGAGCTGGGGGAGGCCTTCGCCTGCCACAAGGAGCCCATCAAGGCCGGGGGCGATTACCCCATCCAGCTCCTGGGAGGGCATTCCCGCTGGAGCATCAACTCCGTATGGGCCGACGACGCCCTTCTCCTCCAGCTCCAGCGAGGGGAGCCCCTGCTGTGGCTCAGCCCTCAGGATGCCCAGGCCCGTGGCATCAGGGATGGCGACCGCGTGGAGGCCTTCAACGACGTGGGTAGCTTCCAGGCCCAGGCGGTGGTGAGCCCACGTATCCCTCCAGGGGTAGCCTTCATCTACCACCAGTGGACGGCTTACCAGTTCCCCGGGTGGCGCCACTTCCAGCAGGTGATGCCCAACCCCTTCAACCCCGTGGAGTATGCCCCAGCCACCGGCATGGACTATCCTAACGTGGCCATGGAAGGTCCCTCGGGCGCCCCCGGCGGCAACGACCGCGATACGCGAGTCGACGTGCGGAAGGCGCCGCCATGACGGAGGCCGACTGGCTGAAGATCCTGCGCATCATCCACATCGCTGGGTTCTCCATCCTCATAGGGGGCGAGACCTTCAGCTATTTCTTTGTGCGACCTACCTTGCGCCGCATCCCGCCGCCCCAAGCGGCAGTGGTGGAGCAGAGGCTGGGCAATCTCTCGGTCTACATCTTTGGCGCTGCCCTCGTCCTCCTTTTCCTCTCTGGCCTCCTACGTATCTACCTCATGTACGACGGGTTGGGAGTCCTCGGCGACATCGACTTTTACAAGGCCCGGTACGGGCGGGCCATTACCATTATGTACTCCTTCTGGTTCCTGGCCATGGTGAGCTATATCGTGCTGGCGTTATATCTGCGCCCCAAGGTCCTTCACCGTCTCCGTCCAGAGGGTAACCCAGGGGCGCGGGAGCTGGGCAGATTGCGGGCCCAGCGCGACACGGCTGCCCTCTGGATATACCGTGTCCGCCTCATCATCCTGACCTTCGCCATCCTGGCAGCCGTGGGCGGGGCGGTGGCATCCCTGGGAGGCCTCTTTTAGGCCATGGAGCTAGTACTCCAGCTGGAGCGGCCCCTCCCCGATGGATCCCGCTACATCTCCCTGACACCTGGGGAGCTGGAGGCCTACGCTCTGGCCCTAGCCCGCTGCTGGCGGCTGGCCGGACTGAGGCGGGGGGACCGGGTCATCATCTTCGACTTCGGCGCCAGCCCCCTCAGCTTCCTCGCCTCCTGCCTCTACTCCCCCTTTCTGCGGCGAGGGGCAGCGGAAAGGGTGGGCTGCACACCTGTGTGCAATGATGGAGTGGCCACCGTGGTGCCACGGGGTGTGCAGATGCTGAAGGTGCTGGCCCCCAAGGTGGCCTATGTCCGCGCCGATCTCATGCCTCCACTGGCCACGGCCATGGAGAACGGTTCCCACACCCTGCAGACGGTGGTGGCTGCCGCTGAGGAGGCCGTCCTTCCGGCGGCCGAGGCCCAGCGCTACCGGGAACGGATGCGGACGGAGGTGCTACGCCTCCTGCGGCTGGACGCCGCCCTCTTCCTGGCCCAGGAGTGTCCCCGGTGCCGTGCCTTTCACATCTGGCCCGACCTCTACCAGGTCTGGGACGAGGGTGGAGCCCTGGCCGTGGCCCCCCGCTTCTCACCAGGTAGGGCCTATGTGAGCACCCTCCCCTTTCGCCGCCTCAGGGGCCCATGCCCAGAGGGGCCCCGGCATTTCAGGGTAACGCTCCCGCCTTAAGGAGGGGAAGGTTGGCCGTCGCGGAGCCCTTCGACGAAAAGGACCTGTGGCCACCGGAACGGCTGTGGCAGATGGCCTGGCGCCGTCTCAAGAGGGTGCTGCGCCACGCCTATCGTCGCCTCCCCTTTTACCAGCAGCGGTTCCACCAGGCCGGGGTGACCCCCGATGACATACGCACCCCTGCCCATCTGAGCCGCATCCCCATCCTAACGAAGGCCGAAGTGGTGGCCCTCCAGGCCCAGGGGGGAGGGGGTTTGTTCGGTATGGAGTGGGGGCGGCGGGAGCCATCGGTGTTCCTCCTCAGCTCGGGGACTGTGGGCACGGCCACCCTCTGGGAACCGTGGTCCAAGATGTGGCTGCGCTCCTGGGCCTGTGCCCGCGCCTACTGGCACATGGGCCTCCGGCCGGGCATGCGGGCCCTTATGGTGGCGCCCACTTGGCACCTGGTGGCCCTGCTGGACAGGATGGTGTTCGACCGCATCATCCCTTGCCAGGCGGTCATCGTGCCCTGGGGCACCCACCTGCCCGTGTACGCTGGCCACCTCCTGGACGCTATCCTGGAAAAGCGCCCGCAGTTCGTGAACATGTTCCTGCCCATGCTATACGCCCTCCTGGCCGAGTGCCAGCGACGGGGCCTAGAGGCCAGGCAGGCCTTCGCCAGCTTCCACACCTTGGGGGTAACGGGAGCGGGGATGACCATTAAGGCATGGCGGGAGCTCCATCGGCGCCTGGGAGTGAGGGAGCTTCTGGAAGGATACGGACACGCCGAGGCCGTCGTCTCCCATGGCTGCTCGGCCCATTTGGGCCACCATCTCATGCTGGAATCCTCCTACGTCGAGATCGTGGACCCGACCACGGGCCAGCCCCTCCCTCCCGGCCAACGGGGCCTGGTGGTGAGCACCGTCCTCATACCCCAGGGCTCCCTCTACATTCGCTTCGCCCCGGGGGACATCGGCGAGCTCCTCCCTCTACGCTGTCCCTGCGGCCTACCTTGGCCCCTTTTGGAGGTGTATGGTAGGGTGGAGGACCAAGTGACGGTGGCTGGACGTGCCCTGTTGCCCTACGACGTGCGGGCATGCCTCGACGAGGTGCCTGAGCTCTTGACGGTATCAGCAGCCATCGTGCGTAGGCACGGGCCCATGTCTCGGTTGGAGCTAGTGCTGGAGAGTCCGCCGGGGGCCGATCTGGCCCAGCTGGAGCGCAAGGTGGAGGAGGCCATATGGCAGGGCCTGGGGCTGGAGGTACAGGTGCGGTGGGCCCAGGCCCTCCCGGTTCGCTGGAAAGGGACCCCCGTCATCGACGAAGCGGAGGTGGGCCATGTCTAAGGGCGCCATCGGCGTGGAGCCATACTGGCCAGAGGGGATCCTGCGATATTTGGCCGCCCCTTCCATACCCACCGAGGAGGCCTTTGTGCGCCGGCCCGCCGCCCGGTCCCCCCACTCCGTAGCCCTAAGGGAGGGCGACCGGGCCCTCACCTATGGCGAGATGGCGGCGGCGGTGGAGGCCAGGGCTGCTACCCTTATGAGCACCCCAGGCGAAGGGAAGAGGATAGCCCTGGTCCTGAACCAACGCCTGGAGGAGACGGTATGGACCTTGGCCGCCCTCTGGGCCCGTTATCACGTCTATCCCGTCCTGGGCTCCCTGCCTCAGGAGGCCCTTAGACGCTCCCTAGACCGCTTTCAGCCTGACCTCATCATTGTAGACGAGAGGGCGGACATGCGTGCTCTCGCCCCCTGGCAGGACCGCCTCCTACCCCTAGGGGATGTGAAGGCAGAGGGGCGGGCCCCACGGCGTCCCGGTGAAGGGTACCTCTACCTGGCGGACGAGGAGGGAACGCTTTTCATGTTCGGCGGACGGGCCCTCCTCTCCATGGCCCTCTCATGGGCCACCTACCTCGACTTTAAGGTGGGCAGCGTCCTGCAGGTGGAGCCCTTAGGCACCTGGGAGGGGCTGTGCTCCGTCCTACCCGCCCTCTTCCGAGGGGCCACGGTGCTCCAGGCCGACGTCACCGATGGCAGGCTCTCTCCCCTGCGTGAAGGGGGGGCATACTATACCATCGCCTCCTGGCAGTGGGGGCAGTACCTGGCGGAGAGCCTGCCCCGAGGCACAGTGCAGGCCATCTACCTCTCGGTGAGGGACGCCCCCTCATCCCGCCTGTACCGGCGCCTGGCCAACCTCTTCTCCCCTAGTCCCCTCCTCATGGTCTTCGGGCTACCGGAGACGGGGCCCGTGGCCGCCCACCACCCCAGCTGGTTCCTGGAGGACTCCATAGGCCTGCCCATCACCAACGTGGACATTTGGCCCCTGAACCCGGAGACGGGCGAGCCTCTGGACTTAGCCTGGGAGGCTCTGGAGTACGGCGAGCTGGGGGTCAAGTCGCCCATGGTGGCCGGGGCCTCCTTACCGGAGGAGGCGTGGCGAGAACGCAAGAGGGGCGATTGGGTGCGGACCCATCGCCTGGTCCAGCTGGATGCCAACGGTTTCCTCTACCTACTCCCGTACGCCGTGCGGGCACCATGACCGGCTGCCAAGGGTAGGGGCCCGAAAACAGCCGCTGGTGATGCGCTCCAGCAGGGCGCGCAGTGGCCGCTGGTATTCCTCCGGCGAGCCATCCACCTCCACAGCGCGGCTTGCCCACTCCTCGCAGTACCGGCACGCCCCGCACCCCAGCCGGCAGGGGCGGCCCCTCAGGCCAGCTAGGAAGCCGTCCAGTCGGGCATTGCGCAGCCGATAGGGCAGACGACCGAAGGGGACCACGTTGTCCACCGGATCCAGCAGGTCGTTCAGGTCGCCATCGTAGTGGCCCTGGGCATAGGCGGTGGCCACCCGCAGGAGCCACCCCTCCCCTTGGGTGCGGCCCCAGATCTTGAAGGCGCGGAAGCCCATGGCCTCATAGGTGCCGAGGTCCTCCGGGCGGATCCAGGGGGCCTTAAGGAGCTGCGCTGCCTCCGTGGCCCGGGCCAGGGAGCAGCGGAGTAGGGAGTAGTCCACATAGGCCGTGGGTGGACATTCGCGGGCGTGGCTTAGGAAGGCCCCATGGTTGATGCGGAGGGGACAGTGCAATATGCACCCCACGTTGACCGATAGGAACAGTTGACATCGGGAGACCCGCCTTGCCGCCTCCAGGGCCTGAAAATCGCGGTTGAAGGCCTCGTCCAGGTATATGGCGTCGGCTCCCAACTCCTGCCAGAAAACCACCTTGGGGACGGTGTCCACCTGAGCACCCAAGGAGACGTGCAAGCGGAGGGAGGACCGCCTCTTGACCATCTCCGCCAAGTAGGGGGAGGCGACGATGACCCCCTCCACCCCTATCCCCTCTAGCCAGGCCAGCATATCCACCGCCCACCGTTGCCACTCGGCGGTAAACTCTTGGGCCCCGAAACAGGTGTAGTTGAGAGCGTAATAGAAGGGGATGCCTCTCTGACGAGCGGCCTCTACATGGGCCGCCAAAGCCCCTTCCGAGGCAGCGGGCAGCCATTGCCACGGGCGCAACCCTGTCTGGTGGGGAAGGGACCCATATAAGGCCCACTGGGGGCCATCAGGGAGGGCCTTTAGGAAGGACTCGCTGAAAGTGGTAGGGAGCATGAACATGGTCATCGGTCACCGCCTCCGCCGTCCGTCAGAAGGGTCAAGTAACGTTGATCGGACCCGAGGAAGCGGGCTGTCAGGGCCGTCAGGGCCTTGTAGAAGCGGGGGGCCTGGCGTCGGGCCACGGAGCGGGCCAACTGGGGCACCCACCACAGGAGATGGCGGGCCAAAAAGTCCCGCTGGGCACGGCGCAAGGAGGGGGCATCGGCGCCAGAGGCCGCCTCCGCCGCTGCCAGCCTCTGCATGAACTCCAAGAGCACGGTAACATGGTCGGGCAGGTGGCCAGGCCTTAAGCGCAGGCCGAAGAAGTGGTAGAAGCGCACCAGCTCCTCCATCACACGCATGCGGTCGCGCGCATAGTGGCCACTGTAGAGAGGGCAAGGGGGACCTCTGAACCCCACATCAAAGAGGGCTACATAGCCGTCCTGCAGACGACGCAGGTCCTTAGGCACCTGCAGGCCGCGGGCCATGGGGAGTCTATAAGGCAGACGGGAGGCAGCCTCCAGGAAGCGAGACTGCCACCGTCCGCACCGCAGGGCATCATGGAGCTCGGGGGTGGGAAAGGCGAAGGCCTCCCGCAACAGCTCATAGACGGAGCGCCGCGCCTCGGCAGCTGCAGTCCCTAAAGACCTCTCCGTCACGACCATGACGTATCCACAGGGTCGCAATCGAAGGGGCGGAACATGTCCTGCCAGCGATAAGCGATGAGGATGTCCATAAGCTCAGAGTGCCCCCCGTTGCGGGTCTTCTCCATCTCAGACCGCAGGGTGGCCAGGGCATCCCGCACCTTAGGCCCGAAGAGCCTTTCTAGGTACTCAGTAGGGATGCGTGGATTCTCCTGGTCCAGGGTGCCATCAGGGTTATAGCGGTAGGGGGCCAGGGGAGGGATGTAGAACACGTTGGGCTCGGTGCCGAAGTCGGGCCGCAAGGGGAGGGCCACCTGCCACTGGCGCACCAGCTTGTATACAGGGCCTTCCTCATCGTCTAAATAGCCGAACCACACAGCCCGCCCTGGGCACTGACGGACACAGGCTGGGGCCACCCCCTTCTCCACCCTCGGGAAGCACATGATGCACTGCTGGCTTATGCGACGGGAGAAGTTGAAGAAGATGCGCTTATAAGGGCAGGCCTCCAGGCAGAACTGGTAGCCCCGGCAGCGCCCCTCGTCCCGCAGGACGATGCCATCTTCCCGTTTATAGAGGGCGCCGCGGGGGCAGGCCTCCAGGCAAGCAGGTCGGGTGCAGTGGTTGCACATGCGGGGCAAGTAGAAGAAATAGGCGTTGGGGTATTCGCCGGCCCCCTGGTCCTCGTCCCAGTTGGGGCCCCACTGAGGCTGGGGGCCCAGGGGCCGCAAGTAGGCCTCTTCGCCCTTGCCCCCATAGAAGACCTCGTCATAGTTAAACTCCCACCCTCCACCCCATTCCTCCCTCTTGGGCAGACGCCCAGGCTGGGGCACGCCGTTGCGGTAGCCGCCGCCCATCTGGTCCCAGTCGCGGGGGTGGCCCCTTCCAGGCATGGTATTGACTATGATCCACCATTGATACTCCTGGCCCTCGCCGCGAGTCCAAAGCACCTTGCAAGCCACCGAGCACGTCTGGCAGCCGATGCACTTGTTGAGGTCGAAGACCAGGGCTAGCTGCCGGCCTCTTCTCATAGCTTCGGCCATGGCCTACCCCCTTCCCTGCCCTATCTCCAGCTCCCTCCAGATGCCGGAGAAGGACTTGATGCCCGCCCGTTCCTGGTTCCCCCCCTCCCACACGGCGAAGGCCACCTTCACCGCCATGCCTGGAACTAGGGTCACCGCTGTGGGTCCCCCGTCCCCAAGGGCCCGCGCCAACACCAGGGACCAGCGTCCGTCGCGCCAGGTGGCATGGGCCCAAAGCTCGGGCCCCTCCGCCTCCGCCACCGTGCCCAGGCCATGGGCCACCAGGTTCTGAGGACGGGAGAGATCGGCCCGCCAGTACCAGGCGTTGACAGGGGCCTCGGGGCTGCCCATGGTCAGCAAAGGGGCGTCGCCGTTGATGGGAAAGAGGACGGCAGCGGCATCCGGAAAGACGGTGCCATCGCCATAGTCCATGTGGGGCTGGGCATCGGGCCACTGCAGGCGAAAGAAGATATGGCTGCTGGAGAAGGCCACCCGCACCTGTACCGTCCTTACCACCCCATATGGGCGGTCAGCCCAGGTGGCACGGATGTAACGAGTGGGCTGCAAGTGCAGTGGCGTCCCCATCAGGGGGACCACCTCCTCCGGCAGCCGCTCCCACTGGGGCCTTAACGGGTCTAGTAGGGTCCGCAACGCTAGCTGCATCCTCGCTGCCTTCAAGGCCTACCCCCCGAGAACGTCTCCATCTTAAGCGAGAGCATCAGCCCCGTCTGTCGGGTATTTTCTGCACGCTTTTGTGGGGATTTGCCCTACAGACGGGTGACGGTGACCCGGCCCTGGAGGGGGAAGGAGGTGGGTAGGTTGACCACCTTCCGCAGGACGAGGAGGGCATCGACGGCATCCACGTCCCCGTCCAGGTCTATATCACCCCAAGAGACGGGGGCCCCCTCCACCAGCACGTCATGGCCAAGAGCAGGGCATCCACCGGGGGAGGGCGTAGGCAGACCCACCGTGTGTCGCAGGATGAGGAGGGCATCGATGGCCGTCACCCCATTGTCGCAGTCCACGTCTCCCCACTCCACCACCAGGGTAGGCGTGGGTGTGGGCGTCGGGGTGGGAGTGGGACTGGGTGTGGAAGTGGGAGTGGGACTGGGTGTGGGAGTGGGAGTGGGGGTGGAGGAGGACCTCATGGCGCCGAAGTCGGCTGTCCAGTAGCACTTGTAGTAGGAGCCCCACCAGCCGCAGGCCCGCCCCACGCCGATGTGGGTGAAGTAGCTCGTCAACATGACGGCGTTATGGCCGGGGGAGTTACGCCAGGCCGTCACCACGTCCTCCGGCTCTGAGATGCCTAGGGTCGCCTGCTGGGAGGAAGACCAGGCCATGAATATGTTCTCGCCGGCGGCATAGCCCTGGAAGCCGAAGTCCTGCAACCTTTCGCCCAGACTGCGCCCCAGGGAATCGGTGTGGGAGAAGTAGTCCTTCTCCAGCATGTCGTTGGAGAGCCATCGGGCAGCGGCCGTGAGGGTGGTATCCACCGAAAGAGGGGACCGGCCGTTGGCAGCACGGTACTCGTTGATGAGCTGGACGAGACGGGCCTCCGGGTCCTGTTGGGCGGCCACAGGTGGCCACGCCACCAGGGCCAGGGAGAGAGCCACCACCAGGGCTAGGGCCAAGGCCAGCCTGCGCATCCACGCCCTCCACTCCGTAGGACGTTGGGCTAGAGGGCACAGTTACGGGGCCTGCTTCATGCGGCGCCACATGGGGTTACGGCTCCCCTAACGTGGCACCTTCCTACCCGATGAGGTTCCCGGCAGCCGGCAGGCCCATGCACCCTCAACCCACCCGGTTCCCAGGGCGGGGCAAGAGCCCTCCTCCCACCACCCAGCCCACCATCACCCCACACGGACGCCAGCCCCGCCGGGCCGCGCATCCTTCCGGGATGCAGGGCCCATTTTAGCACATGGCATTTCCGGCCTTATACTGGGTCGGGGAGGCCTCTGGGATGGCCCTGCTGGAAGACCGGTTATGTCGGGAGGCCGACCGCCTAAGCCGTCCAGAGATCCGGGGCGAGAGGGCCCGTTGGGCGGTGTTGGTGCGGTTGGGGGAGTTGTCCCTCAAGCGGGGGCATCTGCGGCTCTTTATGAACACCCTACGCCGCAACTTGGAGGGAGCCCTAAAGGGGCTGCCCATCTCCCATGTGGCCATCCGCCCCCACCGCTGCTTCGTCTGGTTGGAGGAGGTGGGGGCCTGGCCCCAGGCCAAGGAGCGCCTCCGTCATGTCTTCGGCATCGTAGGCTATGCTCCTTGCCTGCGCGTCCCCCCCTCCATCGATGCCATACAAGAGGCCTCCCACCTCTTGATGCCTCAGGCGCCTGAGTCCTTCGCCGTCCGGGTCCACCGGGGCGACAAGACCTTCCCCCTGACCTCCCAGGAGGTAGAGCGGCTGGTGGGGGCGTACATCAAGGAGTGGACGGGAGCGCGAGTGGACCTGGCCTCCCCCCAGGTCACGTACTATGTGGAGATCCAGCCGGAGGGGGCCTTCTGCACCACCGAGCAGGTGCCCGGCCCTGGGGGCCTGCCCGTGGGCACGGGCGGCAAAGTGGCCGCTCTCCTATCTGGAGGTATCGACTCCCCTGTGGCCTCCTACCGCATGATGAAGAGGGGATGCCAGGTGGTGTTCGTCCACTTCACTTCCTACCCCTTCACCGATGCCTCCTCGTGGGACAAGTGTCGGGCCCTTATGGGGGTCCTCACACCTTATCAGCAATACAGCAAAATGTATGTGGTGCTGTTGGGTGAGGTGCAGAGGCGCATTGTGGTAGTGGTGCCACCTCAGTACCGTATCCTCATGTACCGCCGCATGATGGTGCGCATCGCCCAGCGCATCGCCCTCAGGGAGGGATGCAAGGCCCTGGTGACAGGGGAGAGCTTGGGCCAGGTGGGCTCCCAGACCCTGGACAACATAGTGGCCATCGAGGCCGTAGCCCAGATGCCCATCTTCCGACCCCTCATCGGTATGGACAAGCAGGAGATCATCGCCCAGGCTCGGGCCATCGGCACCTACGATATCTCCATCGAGCCCGATATGGACTGCTGCCAGTTCCTGGTGCCGCCGCGGGTGGCCACCGCCTCCACTCCTGAACGGCTGGCCCAGCTGGAGGCGTCTCTAGACGTGGAGGGGATGGTGGAGCTGGCCCTCTCCACCGTGCACGTGGAGGAGTTCCGATGGCCCTAGCGGTAGCTGCCGCCATCCTGGAGGAGGGAGGGGGGAAGGTCTTCCTGGTGCGCCGCCCTGAAGGGCCGGAGGAGGAGTTCCCCGGCTTATGGGGGCTGCCAGCCGCCACCCTCCGCCCCGAGGAGACCCCTCCCCAGGGAGTTGAGCGCCTAGGCCGGGAGAAGCTGGGGCTGGGCCTAGTGGTGGGCGAACTATTGGCCCGCGGCCAGCAGCTAAGGGGCGACCACGTCCTTACCATGTTCTTGTTCGCTGCCCACCCCACCAGCTGGCCCCCATCCCTGACTCGTGAGGGGAGGGCGGGCATCACTCTGTACACCGAGTGGACGTGGGGCGAGCCGCGTCTCCTCATCCCGGCCGCCCGCATGGGCTCCCTCTGCTCCCGCCTCCTGCTGGACTATTTGGGTATAGAGTGGGCATGAAAGGGGCCCTTTTAGCCATGGCCATCCTCATGGCCCTCCACCCCCCACCCCACCCCCAGGCGGTGGAGAGGGAGGTGGGCCCGTACCTGGTGCGGGCCTACTTCCAGGACCACCCCCACATGGACGAGAAAAGCATCCTTATCCTCCAGGTGGTAGATGCTCTCACAGGGGCCCCCATTCCCTATCTGGAGGAGCATCTGCGGGTGGAGGGCCGGGTGATGCCCGTGGAGGGGGTGGAGCGTCCGGTCCCCGTGTTCCTGCGTCCGGCCAGGGGAGCCCCAGGAACCTACGAGGCAGTGTTCGTCCCTCCCGCCATGGGGAGGTATGTGTTCCGCATATCGGGGCGCATAGAAGAAGTAGAGGTGGACCTGGAGCTGGAAACAGGCCCCCAAGGGTTGCCCGATATCCTCCCCCCCGAGAGCGACTTCCTAAGCCCAGGGGCACTGGTGGGGCTCTCTCTCCTTGGGGTATACCTGGCCATCATGGCCGGCACGGGCCTCTATTATCTGCGGCGCAGGAGTTGACACCACACTCCCAGATGAACCAATATCTTTGGTAACGAGTGATCCGATTCTTTGCAGTCTGTTGAAGGAGGCAAACCATGAAGGCGGCAGTTATGACCCAGTTCAAGGCCCCCCTGGAGATAAAAGAGGTGCCCGACCCCACCCCCGGCCCCAGCGACGCCCTGGTGCGAGTGGAGGCCTGCGGCATCTGCCGCAGCGACTGGCACGTCTGGCAAGGGGACTGGAGCTGGATGGGCCTGTCCGTCAACCTACCGGTCATTATGGGCCACGAGTTCGGGGGTGTGGTGGAGGCGGTGGGGGACCACGTCCAGGGGTTCCGCCCCGGCGACCGCGTGACGGTGCCCTTCCACCTGGCCTGTGGCCGCTGTCAGTACTGCTATAGTGGCCGCTCCAACATCTGCCTCGCCTACGGGGTCATCGGCATCAATAGGGATGGGGGCTACGGCAGGCTGGTGGTGGTGCCCAACGCCGACGTCAACCTGGTGCGCCTGCCCGAGGGGGTGGACTTTCTATCTGCCGCCGCCCTGGGCTGCCGGTACATGACTGCCTTCCATGCGGTGGTGGACCGCGCCCGCGTGCGCCCCGGCGAGTGGATAGCCGTCTTCGGCGTAGGGGGCGTGGGCCTCTCCGCCGTCCAGATCGCCTCTGCCCTGGGAGCCAAGGTGGTGGCCGTGGACATCAGCGACGAGAAGCTGGAAAGGGCCCGCCAGGAGGGGGCGGTCGCCACCATCAACGCCCGCGCCGAAAACCCGGTGCAGAAGATCCGGGAGATCACCGACGGCGGCGCCGATGTGGGCGTCGATGCCCTTGGCTCGGCCCAGACGGCCTTCAACTCCGTCTTCTCCCTGAAACGGGGAGGCCGCCATCTGCAGGTAGGGCTTACCAGCCAGCCGGAGCGGGGGATGGTCGCCCTGCCCATAGACGTAATGGTGGTGCAAGAGATCGACCTCATCACCAGCGTAGGGTGCCCCATCACCTCTTACCCGGGCCTGCTGGCCATGGTGGCCGCTGGCAAGCTGGACCCCAAACGCTTGGTAGGCCAGACCATACCCGTGGAGGGGGTCAACGACGTCCTCAATGCCATGACGGAGTTCGCCACCTTGGGCTTCCAGGTCATCAACCGCTGGTAAGCTACCAGCGGAGGAGGCGGCGCCACCGCGTGTCGAACCGCCAGAGCCCTGCCTGGCGGGCATACTCATAGGCCAGGGCCATCTCCTGGGGGAAGACCCGCCGGTTTATCTCTGCGTACTTGGCCTCTGTGCGTGCCTTCCAGGCCGGATAATACTGGTCCATGATGTTCACGTATGTATCGGGCGATAGCTCCTCTGCCAGGAACCTCATAATGTGGCGGGTGTCGTCCAGGAGCCCAGGCATCACCAGGTGGCGCACCAGGACTCCCCTCAGGGCCAGACCTGCCTCGTCCACCTTTAGCACCCCCACCTGCTGGTGCATGGCCCTGATGACCTCCTGCGCCACCTCAGGGTAATCGGGGGCCAAAAGGTACTTGCGGGCGTGCTCCCGATGCCAGAGCTTGAAATCGGGCATGTATATGTCCACCACGCCTTCCATGAGCTGAATGGAGTGAAGGGAGTCATAGGCACTGGTGTTATAGACGATGGGCAGTCGCAGGCCCATCTCGATGGCGTAGGGGATGGCCTCCAGCACCTGGGCCACCACGTGTTCAGGGGTGACGAAGTTGATGTTGTGGCATCCCATCTCCTGCAGGCGAACCATCATGCGGGCCAGCTCCTTAGGGGTCACCTCCTCCCCCTGCCCCAGCTGGCTTATCTCGAAGTTCTGGCAGAAGACACAGCGCAGGTTGCACCAGGAGAAGAAGATGGTGCCCGAACCCCGCCAGCCCCGCAGCACGTCCTCCTCCCCAAAATGGGGGAAGTAGGAGGAGACGCGGGCGTACCGTCCCGACTTGCACACCCCGAAGCGGTCGCGGGCCCGGTCCACATGGCAGCGACGGGGGCAGAGGGTGCAGTCGGCCAGGGCCGTCAAGGCCTCCTCCACCTTCTCCCGCAGCCTCCCCTCCTCGTAGGTCTTCAGATAGGCAGGCACGAAGTCCCGCCGCCGGACGACGAACCGCCCATCGCCATGGACCTCAGGCGGTATATCAGGGGCCAGGAGCAAGGCCACGGCCATCACCACCCGAGGCTACTATAGCACGATTGAAGCAGACCGCCCTCTTTTGCCCACCGCTCCACACCCAGGGGCTCACTAGGTAGCAGGCATCTGGGGGCCACGGGCCGGGCCCACCCACACCGTCTGCACGTTAACGAACTCGCGGATGCCGAACTCCGAGAGCTCCCGTCCGTAGCCGCTACGTTTCACCCCGCCAAAGGGAAGGCGGGGGTCGGACACCACCATGCCGTTGATGAACACATTGCCGGCCTCCAGCTCCCCGGCGAGCTCCAGGGCCTGGGTGACATCACCCGTCCAGATAGACGCCCCTAGGCCATAGGGAGTGCCATTGGCCAGGCTTATGGCCTCCTGTAAGTCGCGGGCCACCAAGACGGCCGCCACCGGCCCGAAGGTCTCCTGACAGGCAGCGGGCATCTCCGGGGAGACATCGACCAGCACGGTGGGGGCATAGAAGTAGCCGCGGCCGGGCAGAGGCTCCCCTCCCAAGAGGAGACGCGCCCCCATCTCCACGGAGCGGCGCACCTGGGAATGTAGCTCCTCCCGCAGGTCGGGACGGGCCAGGGGGCCGATATCGGTCCGACGATCCAGGGGGTCGCCCACCCGTAGGGCCCTTATGTTCTCCACCAAGAGGCTGACAAACTCAGGTGCCACCTTCTCCAGGACTATAAAACGCTTGGCAGCGATGCAGCTTTGACCCGTGTTCTGGTTGCGGGCCCTGGCGCCCACCCGCGCCGCCTCCGCCAAGTCGGCGTCCTCCAGGACGATGAAGGGGTCGGAGCCCCCCAGCTCCATGACCGTCTTCTTGATGTGGCGCCCGGCCATCTGGGCCACCTGGGCCCCAGTGACGTCGCTACCCGTGAGGGCCACCCCCCTCACCCGGTGGTCAGCGATGACCCCTTCCACCTGCCGGCCCGTCAGTAGGAGGGTCTGGAACATCCCCTCGGGGAAGCCTGCCTCCTGGAAGGCCCTCTCTATGGCCAAGGCGCACTGGGGCACGTTGGAGGCATGCTTAAGGAGGACCACGTTGCCAGCCATGCCGGCCGGGACAGCGCACCGGAAGACCTGCCAGAACGGGAAGTTCCATGGCATTATGGCCAATATGGGCCCTAAGGGCACGAACTGCACATAGCTGCGGGTGGCGTTGGTCTCCACCTCCAGGGGGGACAGGAACCTGTGGGCGTTGTCAGCGAAGTAATCACAACACCATGCGCACTTCAGCACCTCGGCCTCCGCCTCCACGATGGGCTTGCCCATCTCCAGGGTGATAAGGCGGGCCATCTCGTCCCGGCGCTGGCGCAGATGACGGGCCAAGGCACGCATGAGGGCCGACCGCTCCTCCCAAGGGGTTAGCCGCCAACGCTGGAACGTCTCCCAGGCACGGGAGAGGGCCTGCTCCACCTCCTCAGGAGTATGCTCCTGGAAGGTGGCCAGCACCTCCTCGGTGGTCGGATTGAGGGAGACCAAGGCCATATCGCAGCCCCATTATAAGCCGTCCACCGCTTATAATGGCCACGGGCCTTGCCGGCCCAGGAGGTCCCATGGAGTACCGCGATTCCCCAGAGGAGGCAGCCTTCCGTCGGCAGGTGCGGGAGTTCATCGAGACGGAGTGTCCGCGCGAGCTGCGCACCCCCCAGGGCGGAGAGTGGGGCATGCTCAGCGGTGATGTGCGGCCCATGAGCGAGAGGCGCCGTCGGTGGCGCCAGAAGCTCCTAGAGAGGGGATGGCTCGCCCCCGCCTGGCCCAAGGAGTACGGAGGTGGGGGCCTCTCGGTGAAGGAGCAGTTCATCCTGAACGAGGAGCTGGCCAAGGCCCGCGCCCCCAGGTTCATGGACGTAGGGCTGGGCTGGGTGGGGCCCACCCTCATCATCCACGGCACCGAGGAGCAAAGGCGCCGGTTCCTCCGCCCCATCCTCACCGGTGAGGAGATCTGGTGTCAGGGGTTCAGCGAGCCCAACGCCGGCTCCGACCTGGCCAACGTGCAGACCCGTGCCGTGCGTCAGGGCGATTATTACATCGTCAACGGCCAGAAGATATGGACCTCTGGCGCTCAACACGCCCACTGGATGATCCTCCTATGCCGCACCGATCCTTCCGCCCCCAAGCACAAGGGCCTCTCGTACCTCATGGTGGACATGCGCAGCCCCGGCATCACCGTGCGGGAGATGGAGACCATGGCCGGCACCCGCATCTTCTGCCAGGTCTTCCTGGAGGACGTCAAGGTGCCGGTGGTCAACCTGGTGGGGGAGGAGGGGAAGGGCTGGTATGTGGCCACCACCACCTTAGACTTCGAGCGCTCCCTGGTCCACCTACCGGTGGAGTATCGCCAGATGGTCCTCTCCCTAGTGGACTACAGCCGCCAAGGGATGCCCCCAGGCGTCCGGCCCCTGGCGCGGGCCGCCCTGGCCGAGCGCTTCATCGAGACAGAGGTGGCCTATAACCTCTCCCTGCGAGTGGTCTCCTTGCAGGCGCGTGGGATAGTCCCCAACTACGAGGCCTCCATCGTCAAGCTGTACTGCTCGGAGCTGGAGCAACGTATTGCGGCCACCGCCATGCGTCTCCTCTCCTTATACGCTCAGGTGACGGGACGGGAGGGGCCCTGGGCGCCCCTAGGGGGGCGTGTGGGGCGCCTCTACCTGTATGCCGTGGCCGCCACCATAGGCGGCGGCACATCGGAGATCCAGCGTAACATCATCGCCATCCGCGGCCTGGGGCTACCCCGCGGTTAGCGCACCACCAGGTTGATGAGGCGGCCAGGGACGTAGATGGTCCGCTCTATGGACCGTTGGTCGATGTGCTGACGCACCCTAGGGCTCTCCAGGGCCAGGCGGAGGGCCTCTTCCTCACTGATCTCAGCCGGCACCTGCAGCTTGTCCCGCACCTTACCGTTGACCTGGACTACCAGGGTGATCTCCTGTGGTCGGGCCAGCTCAGGGTCATAGGAGGGCCAGGCCTGCTGATGGATGCTGTAGGGCCTGCCCCGCCTCTCCCAGAGCTCCTCAGTGATGTGGGGAGCGAGAGGAGCCATGACCAGGAGGAGGGCATCAATGGCCTCCTCCCAGGCCTGGGGGTGCACCGGCCCCTCCTGTCGGAACCGGTATAGCTGGTTGGTCATCTCCATGAGGGCGGAGATGAGGGTGTTGAAGCGGAAGCGCTCCATGTCATCGGTGGCCTTCTTGATGGTGCGATGGGTGAGGCGACGCAGGGGCAGGGGGTCGGCGGTGGCGTCCTTGTGGGGCTCCTCCAGGCAGAGAGCCCAGACACGGTTGAGCCACCGCCAAATGCCCTGGATGCCCTCAAAGGTGTAAGGGCCGCCATCCTCCCAAGGCCCCAGGAACATGAGGTAACAGCGGAAGGTGTCCACGCCCCAGCGCTCGATCTGCTCATCGGGGGCCACCACGTTGCCCCGGGATTTGCTCATGCGCTGGCCATCGGGGCCCAGGATCTGGCCCTGGTTAAAGAGGCGTAGGAAGGGCTCGTCCCCCTCCACCAGCCCCAGATCGCGGCATACCTTCCAGAAGAAACGGGCATAGAGGAGGTGCATGACGGCGTGCTCCGCCCCGCCCGTGTACTGGTCCACAGGGAGCCAGAGGCGCCCCAGCTCCGGGTCGAAGGGCCCATCCTGGTAGTGGGGGCTCAGATAGCGCATGAAGTACCAGGAGGAGTCCACAAAGGTGTCCATGGTGTCCGTCTCACGGCGAGCGGGGCCGCCACAGCGGGGGCAGGAGGTGTGGACAAACCCCTGATGGCGGGCCAGGGGGGACTCGCCTGTGGGGCGGAAGTCCACATCCTCGGGCAACGTCACCGGCAGCTGCTCCTCAGGGACGGGCACCGTGCCACAGCTATCGCAATAGACGATGGGGATGGGAGTCCCCCAGTAGCGCTGACGGGATATGAGCCAGTCCCGGAGGCGATAGGTGACGCGGCGGCGTCCCCATCCCTTCTCCTCCACATAGCTGCATATGGCCTCCTTGGCCTTCTCCGAGTCCATGCCTGTGAAGGGGCCCGAGTCTACCAGGACGCCAGGCCCTTCATGAGCCTCCACCAGGGGTTCGCCTTCCCAGCCTGGAGGGGCCACCACCACCTTTATGGGCAGCCCATAACGTTGCGCGAAGAGGAAGTCCCGCTGGTCGTGGGCTGGCACCCCCATCACCGCCCCCGTGCCGTACCAGGGGAGAACGTAGTCGGCTATATAGATGGGCACCCGCTCCCCCGAGAGGAGGTTACGACAGTAGGCCCCCGTGAACACCCCCGTCTTCTCGCGAACGGTGGAGAGGCGCTCGATCTCCGTTCGGCGACGGGCCTGCTCGATATACTCCTCCACCTCTTGCCGGCGCTCGGGGGTGGTGATCTTGCGCACCAGGGGGTGTTCTGGGGCCAGCACCATAAAGGTGACCCCATATATAGTGTCCGGCCTCGTGGTGAAGACGCGGATCTCCTCCTGAGGTCCGGCCCCGTCCAAGGCGAACGCCACCTCCAACCCCTCCGAGCGCCCGATCCAGTTCTTCTGCATTATCACTACAGGCTCCGGCCACTGGATCTTGGAGTGGTCCAGGAGCTCCTCGGCATAGGCGGTGATGCGCAGCATCCACTGCTCCAGGTCGCGGTGGGTCACAGGTGTGTGGCAACGCTCGCAGGTCCCATCGGGCAGGACCTGTTCGTTGGCCAGCACCGTCTGACAGGAAGGGCACCAGTTGGCAGGGGCAAGGGCCCGATAGGCCAGGCCCCGCTCGTACATCTTCAGGAAGAACCACTGGTTCCACTTGTAGTAATCGGGGTCACAGGTGATGACCTCCCGCGACCAGTCGATCATGGCGCCCATGGTCTTGAGCTGGGCCCGCATACGCTCAATGTTGCGGTAAGTCCACTCCTTGGGGTGGACGCCATGCCTGATGGCTGCGTTCTCCGCCGGCAGGCCAAAGGCATCGAACCCCATGGGGAAGAGGACGTTGTAGCCCCGCATGCGGCGATAGCGGGCGGCGGCATCGGAGGGCGCCATGGCGTACCAGTGGCCGATGTGCAGGTCGCCGGAGGTATAGGGGAACATGGTGAGGAAATAGAACTTGGGGCGATCATCGTGATCGGGAGTGCGGTATATGCCGTCCCTCTCCCACCGCTCCTGCCACTTGCGCTCGATCTCCCGCGGCCGATACCGCTCAACCATGTCCCTCATCTCCTTCCCGCCGCAGGCTGCGCGCCAGGCCCAGGCGCTGGCGGATGGCCTGGTCGAGCCGTCTGGTGAGGGGCCGCGCCGCCAAAGTGAGCATCACCATAGCGGTGCCCAGGCCCGCAGCCAGGTAAAGCTCAAGGGCCACAGCCATGCCCAAGGCCGCCACCGCCCATATGGCGGCAGCGGTGGTGATGCCCCGCACCGTGTAGCCCTCGCGGAAGATGACCCCCGCCCCGAGGAAGCCGATGCCGGTGACGATGCCCGCAGCTACCCGGTCGTCACCGCCAAGGAGACGGGACACAGACGTAAAAAGGGCTGCCCCCAGGGCTACCAGCGCCAAGGTGCGCGCACCAGCTGGATAGCCCTCTAGCTCGCGCTCCAGACCGATGAGCCCGCCCAGGACGGCAGCGAGGACGAAGCGGCCTACCAAGGCCATCTGCTCCTCAGCTGGCATCGCAAAGACCTATAGGCCCCCCGCCCGAGGCAGGGGGCCTTGCCGCTTGCCAACCATCTGGTGGAGCTGAGGGGACTCGAACCCCTGACCTCCTCAATGCCATTGAGGCGCTCTCCCACTGAGCTACAGCCCCACCCGCCAGGGAATGTTAGCAAAGGCCCCCACCCATCCGCAAGATCCCTTGATCCCCTGCCCGAAAGGTAGCCATGATATGGGGAGATGGCATCCCTGCTGGAGGAGGCCACGGCCCTTGCCCTTACCAACCTGGCGGGCGTGGGGGCACGGGCGTTGGCCCCTGGCCTCATATCCCTCCCCGGGCCTGGGGGGCAGCGGCTGGTGCGCGTCCTTGGCAGATGGGGGCCCCACCGCCGTGGGGGGCGAGGCGACCTGGGCCTACACTGGGTGTTGGAGCCGGGCCCAGAGGAGATGGTGGCCCTGGTGGACCTCTCCCGCTCCCTCGTCTGGCTCCTGCCCAGGGAGGAGTTCCAGCGCCGGGCCCAGCCCTGGCCAGGGGGGCGCCTCCACCTAGACTGGATCGTCCTGCCCCTGGGGAGAGGAAAAAGAGGCCTGCCCAGGGAGGAGGAGTGGGAACTCTATCTTGTAAGAGGAGGTGCATCGGCATGATGGCCCTGCAAGGGATACGCGTCATCGACCTCTCCCGCCTCGCCCCAGGGCCCTTCTGCACCATGCTCTTGGCCGACTACGGGGCGGACGTCATCGTGGTGGAGGCCCCACCGGGGGCGGCGCGCATCGCTGAGGAGGAGCCCTCGCCCCAGGCCAGGGCCTTCAACCCCTTGGGTCGCAACAAGCGCTCCATCTGCCTCAACCTCAAGGATGAGCGGGCGCGTCACGTCTTCTATCGTCTGGTGGAGAGGGCCGACGTGGTGGTGGAAGGGTTCCGGCCAGGGGTGGTGAAGCGGCTGGGGGTGGACTACGAGACCCTGCGGGCCCTCAACCCCCGTCTCATCTACTGCTCCCTCTCCGGATATGGGCAATACGGCCCCTACGCCGACATAGTGGGCCACGACATCAACTACATAAGCGTGGGTGGGGCCCTGGGCCTCACAGGCTGGCCTGGGCAGCCCCCAGCCATCCCCATGAACATCATCGCCGACTTCGCCGGCGGCGGCCTGTATGCCGCCTTCGCCATCTGCCTGGCCCTCCTGGCCAGGGAGCGCACCGGCCGCGGCCAATACATCGACGTGGCCATGAGCGACGGGGTCACCACCCTCCTTAGCTGGATCGCCGCCCGTTATTGGGCCCAGGGCTATGTGCCCCTGCCCGGCCAGGACACCCTCAACGGCGCTGCCCCCTTCTACAACGTTTACCAGTGTGCCGATGGGCGTTATCTCAGCATCGGCTGTCTGGAGCCGTACTTCTGGGAAGCCCTCTGCCGCGCCCTGGGGCTAGAGGAGTTCATACCTCACCAGTGGAATAGGGAGCGGTATCCGGAGATGATGGAGACCTTGCGCCGCCGCTTCCGGGAGAAGCCACGGGACCAGTGGTTCCAGGAACTACGCCAGTATGACATCTGCGTCGCCCCCGTCTATACCTTGGACGAGGTGTTCCGCGATCCCCACGTCCTGGCGCGGGGGATGGTGGTGGAGGTGGACGACCCCGAGGTGGGCAAGGTGCGGCAGGTGGGCATCGGGGCCAAGCTATCGGACACGCCAGGATCTGTTCGCCATACCCAGCCCCGGCGGGGCCAACACACCGAGGAGGTGCTGCGGGAGCTAGGCCTCTCCCCCGAGGAGATAGCTGCCCTGCGACAGGAGGGGGCCATCGCTTAAGGCCATGCGCGTGGGCGAGTTCCTGAGCTTGGTGCGGGAGGAGCTCCCCCGCCTGCTGCCCTCTGAGCTACGGTCATTCCGATGGCGTCAGGCGTCCGCCCTGCTGCAGGTCTACTATTGGTATCCCGCCGTGCACTACGAGCTATGGCTACAGCGGTCAAGGAGCGTGGTGGAGGTGGGACTCCACTTCGAGGGGGAGAGGGAGCATAACCACCTGTGGGCGCGGGCCCTTGCTGAGAACATGGCCTTAGTCCTGGCCTCCTTACCCAGGGCCGCCGACCTGGAGGAGTGGACGGGGTGGTGGACGCGCCTGCACTATGTCCTTCCCTGGGAGCCCCTGGACGAGAGGACGGCACATCGGCTGGCCGGCCACCTAGCATCCTTCATCGTCGCCCTGCAGCCGCTGCTGGAGGAGTTGCGCCATCGCTACTCCATCCCTGCCAGCTCCCTGACGAGCCCACCTCGGCCCCGGGCGCGCCGTGCGAGGGCCATGCCTTGACAAGGGGTCACGGCGCCCTATAATGAAAGTGCGCTGATCCCGCAGCGTAGGAGTAGGAGGTGAGGGAGGATGGCCCAGAAGGAGAGGGTGGGGGTCGTACAGAAGGTGCATTACGCCATATGCCTTTGCCGTCGCATCAAGGCCCTCAACTGGTTCGAGAGCTACTGTCCTTTGGGCCAGATTGCCCGCCGCACTGGGGCCAAGATGGGCTAGGCCGGCTCCTGGCCTATGATGGCCACCATGCCGAGGGCGCCGGCGGCGTCCCCTAGGCGGGCCCGCAGGAGGCGTAGTCCTCGCCTTATCTGGGGCATGGCGGTGGTCATAAGGGTGCGCCTGGCCGGCCGCCAGAAGAGGGGGCCGGCCCTGGTCACCCCACCTCCCACCACTATGACGTCAGGGTCGAAGGCGTTAGCGTAGCTCGCTAGGGCCAGCCCAAGAAGCCTGCCCACCTCCTCAAGGAGGGCTTGACAGTCCCTGTCGCCGGCCTTAGCCGCCTTGGCCACCAGGGCGGCCGTTACCTCTTGCCCCTCGGCCATTTCGGTAAGGACGGGAGCACGGCCTTGCCCCATTAGCTCCCGGGCGCGCCTGGCGATGGCCGTGCCCGATGCTAACGCCTCAACACATCCACGGGCCCCGCATCCGCACAGGGGGCCATCCACCTGGAGGATGATGTGCCCCAGCTCCCCCGCCGCCCCTCCCTTGCCCCGGTAGGGCTTCCCGTCTACGATGATGCCCCCACCGATGCCGGTGCTGACGGTGACATAGACCATGTGCCTCGCCCCACGGCCGGCACCGAAGATGTGCTCCCCCACCGCCGCAGCCGTGGCATCGTTCTCCAGCACCACAGGCAGGCCCAGCCTCTCCTCCATGAGGCGCCTCAAGGGCAACGCCCCCCATCCGGGGAGGTTGGGGGGATGGCGCACCACCCCTGCCGCCAGGTCGATGGGCCCTGGGGAGGCGATGCCCACCGCCCCCAGGTCCCTTAGGCTAAGATGGGCACGCCGCAGGGAGGCCCGCAGGGAGCTCTCCAACTGGGCGAGGACAGCCCGCGGGCCGCGGGAGGCAAAGGTGGGTCGACGGTCCTTGCCCAGGATGCGACCCTCAGGGGTGGCCACCAGGGAGAAGACCTTGGTGGCCCCCAGGTCGATGGCCCCCAAATAAGATGGGCCCCCCACCTTCAGCCCTCATCTGCCCGGTGGGGGGCCCGGAGGCCTACGCCGGCCTCAGTACTCGTGCTCGTGACGCTCCTCCTTCTTCTTCTCCGGCACCTCAGCCACCAGGCAGTTGGTGGTGAGCACCATGGCGGCGATGGAGACGGCGTTCTCCAGGGCGGAGCGGGTCACCTTGGCAGGGTCGATGATCCCCTTCGCCACCATGTCGCCGAACTCGTCCAGCTGGGCATCGTAGCCGTGGCCCTTGGGCAGGGCCTTGATCTTCTGGACGATGACGGAGCCATCCTGGCCGGCGTTGATGGCGATGCGGCGCGCTGGCTCCTCAAGGGCTCGCCGCAGGATGTTGACCCCGGTCATCTCGTCAGGGTCCTCCAGCTGGAGGTCCTTGAGGCTCTCCAGGGCGTTGATATAAGTGACGCCGCCGCCAGGGACGATGCCCTCCTCCACCGCCGCCCGGGTGGCTTGCACGGCGTCCTCCACCCGGTGCTTCTTCTCCTTAAGCTCCGTCTCCGTGGCTGCCCCCACCTTGATAACAGCCACGCTCCCCGAGAGCTTGCCCAGCCGCTCCTGGAGCTTCTCCCGATCCCAGTCGGAGGTGGCCTCCTCCAGGGCAGCCTTTACGGCCTTGATACGCTCCTGGATCTTCTGGGGGTCGCCGCGACCCTCGATGATGGTGGTCTCCTCCTTGGTCACCACCACCTTGCGGGCCCGGCCGAAATCGGACAGCTGGACCTGGTCCAGGCGGCGGCCCAGCTCCTCCGAGATGACCTGGCCGCCAGTGATGGTGGCGATGTCCCCCAGGTTGTCCTTGCGCCGCTCGCCAAAGCCCGGGGCCTTGACGGCGCAGGCGTTAAGGGTGCCCCGCAGCTTGTTGACCACCAGAGTGGCCAGGGCCTCTCCCTCCATGTCATCGCAGATGATGAGGATGTTCTTCGACCCCGCCTGCAGCACCCGCTCCAGGGCAGGCAGGATGTCGTTCACCGAGGAGAGCTTCTTGTCGGTGATGAGGATGTAGGGCTCCTCTATGACGCACTCCATGCGCTCGGGGTTGGTGATGAAGTAGGGGGAAATGTAGCCGCGGTCGAAGTTCATCCCCTCGACGTACTCCACCTCTGTCTTGATACCCTTGGCCTCCTCCACGGTGATGACCCCGTCCTTGCCCACCTTCTCCATCACCTCCCCCACCAGCTCGCCGATGGCGGGGTCGTTGTTGGCGGAGATGGCCGCCACCTGGGACATCTGCTGGCGGGTGGTGACGGGGATGCTGTTGGCCTTGATGTAGTCCACCACCCGCTGGCAGGCCTTCTCGATGCCTCGCTTGAGGGCCATGGGGTTGGCCCCCGCAGCTACGTTCTTCAGCCCCTCGTGTACGATGGCCTGGGCCAGCACGGTGGCCGTGGTGGTGCCGTCGCCGGCGATGTCGTTGGTCTTAGAGGCCACCTCCTTGGCCAGTTGGGCGCCTATGTTCTCAAAGGGGTCCTCCAGCTCGATGTCCTTGGCGATGGTCACGCCATCGTTGGTGATGGTGGGGGAACCGAACTTCTTCTCCAGCACCACATTGCGGCCTTTGGGGCCCAGGGTGATCTTCACCGCGTCGGCCAGGGCATCGATGCCGTTCTTAAGGGCCTGACGCGCCGCTTCGTCGAACAAAAGCTGCTTGGCCATGTTCCCCTCCCTCCTCGTCCTCTGGTGCGATTTAGCACTCCTTGGGTTCGAGTGCTAACCTCATGGCCTATGATGCGGCGAGCAGGGGTGGAGATGCAAGGGGCGAAAAAGGAGGTTTTTCGGCCCTTAAGGGCCAAAATAGGAGTATGGAGGAGGTAACGTGTGTCTACCTCACCCAGCGACGCCCATTAGTTCAGTATTCCCAGGCTATGTCCCCGGAAGAGGGAGGGGAAACGGGAGGGATCCACCTTAAGGAGGGCAGCGTAGCGGCGCGCCTTCTCCAGGTAGCGGGCATCACCTGTGTGGCGCCACTGGTTGAAGGCGTCCAGCATCTTATCAGCGATGAGGTTCATGTCCAGCCCCATGATATAGCGCTGGGAGATGTCGTTGAGGGCGGCCATGTACAACTCGAAGTGGCGGGAGAGCTTGAGGAGCACGGGGCGCAGCTGGGTGAGGTGGGCCAGCTCATGATCGGCGGCCAGCCGGTAACAGGCCTTGCCGGTGGTGATGTAATAGGAGGCGTCCAGGGGGCGGGAAAGCCCCAGGCGGCCCAGGCGGGGGCGGCGGAAGCTCTGGGGGAAGATGCCTGTGAGGAAGAGGGCGTTATCGCCGTAGCGGCGGCAGGCCTCGAACAGGTTCTGAAAGCGGCGGAACCCTTGCTGCATCTCCTCCAATAGATGGGAGAAGTAAAAGAGTTGTCGTCTTCCCCCTGGCCCTAAGAAGGGGAAGAGCTCACGGGTATAGAGATAGCGGGTAAGCATATCCCCCAGATAGGTGATGACCTCGGCGTCGGTGCTGGCTCGGTCCACATAGAGGGCCTTTATGACCAGGAGGTGGAAGAGGCTGCGCAAAGGGACTTGCACGACGACGTCGATATCGTCGTACAAGGAGCTTATGAGCTCCTCCACGCGGCGGCGGAAGGCGAGGTCGGCAGCGTTCTGCCCGTGGTGGAGGCGGATGTGGGCCTCCAGCTCCTCCACCGCCTGGGCGAAGGAGGACAGCAAAGGTCCCACCCCTCCGGTATGGAAGATGATGCCGCACCGGCACCGCTCTGTCAAGGATCCCCCCGTTTCCCCTCTGCGGCTGGGCAGCTATAATGAAAGATTGAGCCCTTTATCTTCCGCACACCTTGTAAGGCAGGAGGGATGGGCCGTGCCTATCTACGAGTACCTCTGTAGCCAAGGACACCGCTACGAGCGGTGGGAGAGCTTCAGCGCTCCGGCAGAGCAGGAGTGTCCCCACTGCGGGGGGCAGGCGCGTCGCCTCTTCAGCCCCCCAGCCATCATCTTCAAGGGTCCCGGCTTCTACAGCACCGATAACCGGCGGGACGGCGGCCGCGCGGAGGAGAGGGGCCAGGAGAAAGAAGAGGCCAAGACTGAGGAATAGGCCCCCATGCGGGCCGTCCTGCAGCGGGTGGCGTGCGCCTCGGTGGAGGTGGAGGGGGAGAGAGTAGCGGCCATCGGCCGTGGCCTCCTCATCCTCCTGGGGGTGGCCAGGGGCGACACCGAGGCAGAGGCCCGCAAGCTGGCCCAAAAGGCAGCCGAGTTGCGCATCTTCCCCGACCAGGAGGGGAAGTTCAACCTCTCCCTCCTGGACATAGATGGGGAGGCCTTGGTGGTGAGTCAATTCACCCTGCTGGCCGATGTGCGCCGCGGGCGCCGCCCCAGCTTCCAGGAGGCGGCGCCCCCAGAGGAAGCCGCCCCCCTGGTGGAGACCTTCGCCCGCCACCTGCAGGAGCTGGGGGTCCCCACCCAGATGGGGCGGTTCGGGGCCTACATGCGGGTGGAGCTGGTAAACGATGGGCCAGTGACCATCGTCCTGGACTCCCAGGAGCTGGAGCGGCCGCGCCGATGGCGACCCAGGCCACCCAATACGGAGGACCTGGGCTGACCGTCTTACCCCTTACTCATCTCGAGGAACCTCTGGGCCACCCGGCGGAAGGTATCGTAGTCCTGGGCCCCGACTAGGGCGAAGCCCGAGTCACCAAATAGGAAAGTGGGGACGCCAGCGATGCCCTGCCCCCTGGCCCAGTCCTGCTTCTCCTCCACCAACCGATGGTAACGGCCCTCCTCCAGGGCGCGGGCCAGGGCGGCGCCGTCCAGCCCCAACCCTTGGGCGATGGCCACCACCACCTCTAGCCGCCCTATGTCCTCCCCCCGCCCCCAGTAGGCCTCGTAGAGGGCCCGGTGCATGGGCCAACCCTTCCCCACCTCCATGGCGAACTGCACCGCCTCATGGGCCAGACGGGTGTTGGGCATCCAGACGGGAGGGACGAAGGGGAGACCTTCGCTGGCAGCCTCCATCTGCAGGCGTAGGTTGTGGGCCTCGGGATAGCGCCGGCCCAGGGCCACCTCCCTAGGCAATCCGTCAGGCGGGAGATGGGGCATAAGCTCGTAGGGCCAGGGCTCCAGCTCCAGCCCCAGCTCCTGGGCCAGCCGCTGGGCACGGGCGGAGCCGATGTAGCACCACGGGCAGATATAATCGGACACTACGCGCACCCTCATGACGTCCCCCCTGCCCTGGCGGGGCGAGCTGGCCCGGCCACCCCGGGGCACGGGCGTCCAGCACCTTCCCCCCTCCAGGCCCACATACCTCTCCAGGTCACCCTCACCGAAACCCACCGACCAAGAGTCCACGCCGCCATTATACTGCAGACGGGCGCATTGCCCCCGCTCCACCTCTATAGTAGAATCATGTCAAAGTGGGGATGCCGAGGTGAGGCCTTTTGCCTATTTTGCCCCCGCCACCTTGGATGAGGCCCTGGAGACCTTCCGCCGCGAAGGGGAAGGTGGGCGACCTCTGGCCGGGGGCACCGACTTAGTGGTCCAGCTGAAGGAAGGAGGCCACAAGTTCCCCTACCCGCGCTACCTGGTATCGGTGCGCCGCCTGCCTGAGCTTCGCATCACCGAGTGGCGAGATGGTGAAGGCCTGCGCTTGGGGGCAGCGGTGACCATGGCCGAGGTTTGCCGTCACCCTCTGGTGCAGGAGAAGTACTCGGTGCTGGTGGACGGCGCCTCCCTGGTGGGGTCGTGGCAGACGATGAACATGGCCACCGTGGGGGGCAATGTGTGCAATGCCGCCCCCTCCGCCGATACGGCATCACCCCTCCTCGTCCTAGGGGCCAAGGCCCACATCGTCGGCCTGGGGGGAGAGAGGGTGGTGCCACTGGAGGAGTTCTTCCTGGGGCCGGGCAGAACGGTGCTAAGCCATGGGGACATCTTGGTGGAGCTCCTGATCCCTCCCCCGCCTCCGCGCTGCGGGGCGGCATATGCCCGCCACACCCCCCGTGCCCGCATGGACATCGCCGTGGTGGGGGTGGCAGCCCTCCTATCCCTGGACGAGGCAGGGAGGGTAGCGGAGGCGCGCATCGCCCTGGGTGCTGTGGCCCCCACGCCCATCCGGGCGCGGCGAGCGGAGGCCGCCCTTGTGGGCCGCCTCCCCACTGACGAGGTGCTAGAGGAGGCCGCCCGCCTGGCCCGGGAGGAGTGCTCCCCCATCTCTGATGTGCGCGGGTCGGCCGCCTTCCGGCGCTACCTGGTGGGGGCCATGACCAAGAGAATGCTACAAGAGGCCCTGGCTCGAGCAGGAGGTTGAGGAGGATGCCCAAGCGCCTCATCAGACTCACCGTCAACGGTCGGGAGCACGAGGTGGCCGTGGAGCCGTGGTGGACCCTCCTCTACGTAGTACGGGAGGAGCTGGGCCTGACGGGCACCAAAGAGGGGTGCGGCACCGGTGACTGCGGCGCCTGCTCCATGCTGGTGGACGACCGCCTCATCACCTCCTGCATCCTCTTGGCGGTGGAGGCCGATGGGGCACAGGTGGTCACCATAGAGGGGCTCAGCCGCGATGGCCAGCTCCATCCCATCCAAAGAGCCTTTGCCGAAGAGGGTGCCATCCAATGTGGCTATTGCACCCCAGGCATGGTCATGGCCTCCTATGACCTTCTTCGACGGTGCCCGCGCCCCACCCTGGAGGACCTGCGCCAGGCCTTGGCTGGCAACCTCTGCCGGTGCACAGGCTATGCTAAGATCTACCAAGCGGTCCTCAAGGCCGCCCAGCTGATGGAGGCATATGGGCCATGACCCAGCAGAGCGCCAAAGGCTTCCGCCATGTGGGACGCCGGGTGCCCCGCATCGATGCCCCGGCCAAGGTGAGCGGCAAGACCATTTATGGCGATGACCTGAAGCTCCCGGGCATGCTCCACGTCAAGCTGGTGCACGCCCCCCTGGCCCACGCCCGCATCAAGCGCATCGATGTCTCCAAGGCTCTGGCTGTCCCTGGAGTGGAGGCGGTCATCACCGCCCGTGAGCTCCCCCCACACCGCCACGACCCGGACAACCGGACGCGGGTGTTGTTGGCACGTGATGAGGTCCTCTTTTATGGGCAGCCGGTAGCGGCCGTACTGGCCCGCGACCCCTATACGGCAGCCTACGCCCGCGACCTGGTGGAGGTGGAATACGAGGAGCTGCCAGCTGTCCTGGACCCCCTGGAGGCTATGCGGGAGGACGCCCCCTTGGCCAGGGGGGTGGTGCAGCAGCTGGAGCATGGGGAGGAGGGCGGCCACATCACCGTGGAGGGTGTGGAGGCCCAGAAGCAGGAGCGGCCCAGCAACATCGCCTCCACCATCACCTTCCGACGGGGCGATGTGGAGGAGGGGTTCCGGGAGGCAGCAGCCGTGGTGGAGGGCACCTGGCGAACCTCCATGGCCCATCAGTCCTACATTGAGCCCCACGTCATCATCGCCGACTACGACTCCACCGGCCATCTCACCATTTGGTCCAGCACTCAGGCCCCCTTCCACGTCCGGCACGAGGTGGCTCGCACGCTGGGTCTGCCCGAGACGCACATAAAGGTGGTGGCCACAGAGGTAGGTGGAGGCTTCGGGGGCAAGATCTACCTCTATGAGGCCCTGGTGGCTGCCCTGGCCATGTGCGTGCGCCGGCCCGTCAAGCTCTTCATGAGCCGCAAGGAGGACATGTTGGCCGCCACCCCTGCCCCTCAGGCGGTGGTCCAGCTCAAGATGGGCATGAAGGCCGACGGTACCCTCACTGCCCTGCAAGCGCGGGTGGTCTTCGATGCCGGCGCCTTCCCCGGGGCCCCTGTGCTGCCGGGATGCCTCCTTATCGGTGGCTACTATCGGTGCCCCAACCTGGACATTCAGGGGCTGGAAGTGTTCACCAACAAGGTGAGCGTGGGGGCGTTGAGGGCCCCGGGAGCCCATAACGTCACCTTCGCCCTGGAGAGCGCCATGGACATGCTGGCCCGCCGCCTGGAGCTGGACCCCTTGGAGGTGCGGCTGAAGAACGCTGTAGGCAAGGGCGACCCTCTCCCCAGCGGCCAGCCTTACCCAGCCATCGGCCTCCGCGAGTGCTTGCAGGCCATCGCCGAAAGCGACCTGTGGCGGCGTCGCCATCAGGTGAAGGCCCATCCCTACCGGGGGGTGGGGCTGGCGGTGGGCGGGTGGCTAGGTGGACTGCAGCCCGCCTCGGCCGTCGTCTCCCTCAACGCCGACGGCACCATAAGCGTGGTGGTAGGGGCGGCGGACATCACCGGCACCAACACCTCATTTGCCCAGATAGCCGCCGAGGTGCTCAACGTCCCCCTGGAGATGGTGCGGGTGGTCACCGCCGACACCGACGCCGCCCCTTACGCCGGCATGAGCGCTGGTTCCAAGGTCACCTTCACCGTAGGGCGGGCGGTGAAGCTGGCCGCTGAGGACGCCCGCCAGCAGATCCTCAGCATCGCCTCCCAACGCCTGGAGGCCCCACCAGAGGAGCTGGAGATGGCCGATGGGGTGGTGCGGGTGCGGGGCCAGCCCCAGAAGCAGCTCACCTTCCGCGAGCTGGGGCGCTGGTCCACCAGCTTCGGCGGACGCTATCCCCCCATCGTGGGCCGAGGAGCGGTGGCGCCGCGCCTCCAGGCCCCTGGCTTCACCGCCCAGGCTGCCGAGGTGGAGGTGGACCCCGAGACGGGCCAGGTGCGCGTCCTCAGCTATGTGGTGGCCCAAGACGTGGGGTTCGCCATCAACCCCGCGCTGGTAGAGGGACAGATGCAGGGCGGGGCGTGCCAGGGGCTGGGCTTGGCCCTCTTCGAGGAGATGTCCTATGACCAGCATGGACGCCTCCTGAACCCCAACCTCCTGGACTATCGCCTGCCCACCACCATGGACGTACCCTCGATAGAGACCATCATCGTGGAGGTGCCCTCCGAAGATGGGCCCTATGGGGCGCGCATCGTGGGGGAGCCGGCCATCGTCCCTGGCCCAGCGGCCATCGCCAACGCCGTGGCCGACGCCCTGGGGGTGCGTGTCTTTGAGGCCCCCATCACCCCCGAGCGAGTGCTCAGGGCCCTGGGCAAGGTACACGACTAAGATGCAGGCCTTCGGCCAATACGAAGTCCTCTCGCATGTGGAGATGCCCGAGTGCAGCCTGCGCATCCTGCGGCTGCGCCCCGGTGAAGAGGTGACACCCCACTACCACCGACACTGCACCCAGATTTACACCGTCCTGGAAGCGGGCGTCCTGGTGCAACTAGGGGAGCGGACCTTCCGCCTCCTCCCCTATGAGACGGTGCGGGTGGAGGCGGGGGTGGTGCACGGCCTGCGCCCCTTGGAGGGCACTGCCCTCGTCCTCAGCCTCTCCATACCCCCCCTCCAGCGGGACGACCATCACCCAGTGCCCTAGATCGCCTTGCCAGCCCCCCGCACCAGGGCATAGAATTAGAGCAGATGTTCGGTAATCTTCCCCTTCTCCACATGGGGTGGATAAGCTCTTGCAAGAGGAGGCCAGGGCGCCCTTGGGGCCCACGGCCTTGGCATCATAATGTGGGAGGGAGGCCATGAAGGTAGTGTTTCTGGAAGACGTGGAAGGACAGGCCCGGGTGGGGGAGGTCAAGGAGGTGGCCGACGGCTACGCCCGCAACTATCTCATCCCCCGCAAGTTGGCTGCCCCCGCCACCCCCCATTACATGGAAATAGCCCGCGCCAAGGCGGAGAAGGAGGCCCGCCGCCAGGCCAAGATGGACCAAGAGGCGCGGGAGAAGGTCCTGCCCCGCCTGCAGGGCAAGACGTTCCGCATACCCGTGCGCGTGGGGGAGCAGGGCAAGCTCTTCGGCTCCGTCACCGCCGCCGACATCGCCGAGGCCATTAAGGCGGAGATAGGGATCCATGTGGACCATCGCCAGGTGGAGCTGGACCATCCCATCCGGGAGGTGGGCACCTTCCAAGTTTCCTTGCGTCTCACCCGCAACGTGCACGCCCAGCTGACAGTGGAGGTGGTGCCCCTGGAGGAGGGGCAAGGGGGGTAGACCCTTGGTGGCCGAGCGGCTCCCCCCTCACGACATCGAGGCCGAGCGGGCGGTGGTGGCCTCTCTTCTCGTGGACCCCGAGGCCATCGCCAGGGTGGTGACCATCGTCCGGCCGGAGGACTTCTTCCGCGACGAGCACCGCTGGATCTATCAGGCCTGCCTCGACCTGTGGCAGCGGGGGGAGGCCGCCAACCAGGTGACGGTGGCCCATGAGCTAGCCCGGCGAGGCCTCCTGGAGCAGGCGGGAGGAGTGGCCTATCTCTCCCAGCTGGTGGCCGATCTCCCCACTCCTCTCCTGGCCGAAGAGTACGCCCGCATCGTTCAACGGGACGCCATCTACCGCCGCCTCCTGCAGGCGGCCCAGGAGATCGCCCAGGAGGCCTATCGGGCCGACGACCCGGACGTGGCCAGGGTGCTGGCGCGGGCCGAGGCCCGCATCGCCGCCGTGCGCCAGGGCCAGGAGGTGCGGGACTTTTTGCACCTTCGCGAGGTGCTGGAGGAGTGGCGTCGGAGCCAGGCCGCCCTAGTGAGCCCGGTGGCCGCCGAGGCCCGGGCCATCACCACCGGTTACATCGACCTGGACACCCTCCTCCTAGGAGGCCTCAAGCGATCTGAGCTCATCGTGGTGGCCGCCCGCACAGGGCTGGGCAAGACATCCCTTCTCTTGAACTTCGCCCGTAACGCCGCCCTGCGCCAGCGGGCGGTGGTGGCCTTCTTCAGCCTGGAGATGGCCGCCATCCAGGTGGGCCAGCGGCTGTTGGCCATGGAGTCGGGGGTGGACTCGGCCCGCATTGGCGCCGGCATCCTCTCCCAGCGCGACGAGGTGGCCATCGCCAAGGCCACGGAGCGCCTCTCCCAGGCCGCCATCTACATCGACGACTCCCCGGTCCTGACGGTGGCCGAGCTCAGGGCCAAGGCCCGCCGCCTCCAGGTGGAGCAGGGGCTTGACATGGTGATGGTAGACTATCTGCAGCTCTTACGCCCTGACATGCGCCTGGAGAACAGGGTGCAAGAGGTATCCTATGTATCCCGCTCCCTGAAGGCCCTTGCCCGCGACCTGGACGTGCCGGTGGTGGCCGCCGCCCAGCTCTCGCGGGCCGCCGACGTGCGCGCCTCCCACATCCCCCAGCTATCCGACCTCCGCGAGTCGGGCTCCATCGAGCAGGATGCCGATGTCGTCATGTTCATCTACCGGGAGGCGGCCTACGTGCGGCGCGAGGAGTGGGAGGAGATGCACAAGGACCGGCCGGCCAAGGCCTACCCCGCTGAGGACGCCCAGATCATCGTGGCCAAGCACCGCAACGGCCCCACGGCCACTGTCCACCTGCGCTTCCGCCAACGCATCGCCCGCTTCGACGATTTCCTCGTGCCTGGGCCGGAGGCATGGGAGGGCCAGGAAGGGGCCCATGAGTAGGGAACAGATACGCCTCCCTGGGGGCTCCGTCCCTTTGGCCCCCCAGCTCTTCTTGCACCTCCTGCCCCAGATGAGCCTGGAGGAGCTCATGGTGACCCTTTATTTCCTCTTCCTAGCTGGAGGCCAAGGGATGGGGGAGGAGGAGCTGCTGGCCCATCCCCTCCTGCTGCGGGCCCTGGCCCGTCACACCAAGCGACCGGCCCAGGCGGCCCGGCAGGGGCTGGCCCTGGCCCTGAAAAGAGGCACCATCCGGCGGCAGGAGGAGGGAGGGCGCCCCATCCTCATCCCCGGGCCGTGCCTCCTGCCTCAGCCCAACATCTTCCGTCTGTACGAGGAGAACATCGGCCCTCTGGCCCCCCTGGTGGCCGAGGAGCTGGAAGAGGCCGAGGCCCGCTACCCCTGGCCCTGGATCGAGGCCGCCTTCCGGGAGGCTGTGGAGCGCAACAAGAGGAGCTGGCGGTACATAAAGGCCATACTCAGGCGATGGGAAGAGGAGGGGCCCAGACATGAGGCGGCTGGACGAGGTTCTGAGAGGGATGACCTCCGCTGGCTGGAGGAGCGATATCGACGCGGGAAGGGGGAGCCCGCCTCCCCCGCCGGCCGCTGAGGAGGAAGAGGAGCCCACCTGCCCCTACTGCGGAGGGGCCGGCCTCGTGCGCAAGGCCGTGCCCCTGGGCCACCCCGACTTCGGCAGGGCCTTCCCCTGCCGTTGCACCCTCCAGGAGGACCAGGAGGCCCGACGCCGCCGCCTCCAGCGCTTCTCCAACCTCCGCCACCACCTGAACCTCACCTTTGATAACCTGGATGCCAATCGCGGCCAGCCCTATGCTCAGGCGGTGGAGGAGGCCCGCCGCTTCGCTGAGGACCCACAGGGGTTCCTGATCATTGCTGGGCCCAGCGGCAGCGGCAAGACCCATCTGGCGGCGGCGGTGGCCAACCGGTGCATCGAGCGGGGCCAGCTCACCCTCTTTTTGGCCGTGCCAGACCTCCTGGACCACCTGCGGGCCACATACAGGCCCGATGCCGACACCGCCTACGACGAGCTTTTGGAGCAGCTGCGCTCGGTGCCCCTCCTGGTTCTGGACGACCTGGGCAGCCACCAGAGCACCCCGTGGGCGCAAGAGAAGCTCTTCCAGCTCATAAACCACCGTCACGCCGCCCGCCTGCCCACGGTGGTGACCCTGGCCGCACCGCTGTCCCGTCTGGAGCCCAGGCTGCGCACCAGGCTCACCGACCCCTCCTCCTCCAAGGTGCTGAGGTTGGGGGATGACGTGCCGGAGGGCCTCATGCGCATCGACATCCTCGCCTCCCCACGACTGCAGGGCCTCACCTTCCGCAGCTTCGACCCTAGCGTCATCACCCGAGACCCTGAGGAGCAACAGATCCTGCGTCGCACCGTGGTCCAGGCGCGGGCTTTCGCCCGCGATCCCCGCGGCTTCCTAGTGCTAGTGGGACGCCCCGGCACTGGCAAGACCCGTTTAGCCGCGGCCATTGGCCACCACTGGCGCAAGGAGGGGCGGTCGGTCCTCTTCCTGGCGGTGCCCGACTTGCTGGACCACCTGCGCTCCACCTTCGACCCCCGCCACCATCTCCCCTACGACGATAGCTTTGAGGTGGTGCGCACCATACCCCACCTCATCCTGGACGACCTGGGCCAACACTCCAGTACCCCCTGGGCTCAGGAGAAGCTCTTCCAGCTCATAAACCACCGCTATAACCACCTGCTGCCCACCGTCTTCACCACCAACCTCACCGCTAGCGCCCTGGACCCCAAGCTTAGGGTTCGCCTGGCCGACCCGCAGGTGAGCACCGTCCTGCCCATGGGCCGTTTCGATTTCTGGGAGCGGGGCCGCTAGAGGCCCAGAACAGGGAGCAGCGTCGCCAGCAGAGGGGCATACCTAGGGCGATTGGAGCCTGGAGGCGAAGGCAGCGGCAACCTCCTCCATACGCCGGCGGAACTCCGGCGTTAGGAAACGTGAGGGGCGGGTGCCACGGCGCAACGATAATAGCCTTTCCATGAAGGCCCCGAAGAGGAGGTAGACCCACGAGGAGGCCGCCTCCTCCAAATCCCTAGAGGCCGGGATATCCCCCCGGGCCTGGTAACGTGACAGCAGCTCCAGGATGCTACGGCGCCAACGCTCCATGAGCTGGCGATGCACAGCGTCCGCCGCCTTGTCCCCCCGCAGCACCTCCAGGATGACCACACGCAGGAAGTCAGCGTTCTCATCCCACAGGCGGGCGCTGGCCAGGGCGTTGGCCACCAGCTGCTCCCTAAGGGGCTTCTGCCCCGAAAGCCGCTCCAACTCATCCAGGGCGGCCAAAAAACCGCGCTCCTGATAGAGGGCTTCCACGATGGCCCGCTTAGAAGGGAAGTGGTAATAGATGGCCGCCTCCGTGAGCCCCGCCGCCCGCGCGATGGCGCGCACGGAGGCGCCGTGAAAGCCTTCGCGAGCGAAGAGGCGAAGGGCCACCGAGAGGATGCGCCGCCTAGTGGCCTCGCCACCCCGCCGCCGGCCAGCCCTCCCCTTGACCTTGACGCTGCCCGGTGACATGACTCCTCTACAATGTTGCTATCGCATGCGGGCTAGATAAACGATCGTTAGTTTAATCAACGTGAGGCGATACAGGGGATCAAGGGTGGCACGCTCTGGGGGGTCCCTGTCCCGCGCTATGATGGCGGCGCGGCTGCATGCGCCAAGCTCGCCCCTGCTCATCGAGGAAGTGCCGGTGCCCACCCCCAGCCCAGGCGAGGCCCTGGTGCGCGTGCTGGCAGCCGGCGTCTGCGGCTCCGACCGCCACATGTTCCGCGGCCAGCTGCCGGTGGCCAACACGCCCATCGTCTTGGGCCACGAGATAGCAGGCACGGTGGAGGCCATCGGCCCTGGCGTCCAGGGGGTGGAGCCTGGGCAGGCCGTCATCGTCAGGCCGGGCATCCCTTGCGGCCGATGCAGAGCTTGTCAGGCCGGCGATGACAACCTGTGCCCTCAACAGAAGGTCCTGGGCGTGAGCGAGGACGGCGGCTTCGCCCAGTACGTCCGGGCGCCCATGGATACCCTGGTGCCCTTGCCCGAGGGCATCCCCTTCGAGGTAGGTGCCATCCTGGCCGATGCGGTAGCCACGCCCTATCACGCCCTAGTGGTACGGGGCCGGCTGAAGGAAGGGGAGCGGGTGCTCATAATCGGTCCCGGGGGCGTAGGCCTTCACGCCGTGCTTCTGGCCCGGGCCCTGGGCGCCGACGTGGTGGTGGCCTCAGACGTGCGGCCCCAAGCCCTCCAGCGGGCGGGCGAGATGGGCGCCCACCACACCATCTTGGCATCAGAGACCCTCCATAATGAGGTTCAGCACCTGATGGGCGGCGTTGACCTCGCCCTGGACTGCGTGGGGCAGCGGGAGACGCTCATGGAGGCGGTACGCAGCCTCCGGCCCGGCGGACGCGCCGTCATTGTGGGCATGGGCTAACAGGACCTGTCCTTGCCTCCCCCCACCATCTTCGCCTGGCGTGAGCTCACCGTCATGGGCTCCTACGGGAGCAGGCGGCGCGATCTGGACCAGGTGATAGGGCTGGTGCTATCGGGGCGCCTCGACCTTTCCCGCTCTGTCACGGCGCGGTTTCCCCTGCGGGAGGCCAACGCGGCGCTGGCGCAGCTGGACGAGCCCGAGGCCGACCACGTGCGCATCGTGCTCCTGCCCTGGGAGGAGAGACCATGACCCAGCCACCCAAGCGCCGCCATGTGGGGGAGTTCCTGGCGAAGGGCGATTGGAGCGATTATTGGACCACCCGCATCAGCCGCGTGGAGGAGGGGCGCATCTGGGTGCGCGGCTACCCCCTGGAGGAGATTGTGGAGAGGCTCTCCTTCGTAGAGGCGATGTGGCTGCTCATCCGAGGCGAGCTCCCCACCAAGCGGGAGGCTGCCCTATGGGAGCTCCTTCTGAAGGTGGCGATGGACCAGCAGTTCATAAGCGCCGCCACCTGCGCCGCCCGCTTCGTAGCCTCCGCCCATCCCGAGTCCCCCATTCCTGGAGTTGCCGCGGGGATACTGGCCCACGGCAGCGTTACCGGCTCCCCTCGGCCAGCGGCCGAGATGATCTACAGAACCTACCAGGCTATGGAGCGCGAAGGGCTATCGCCGCAGGAGGCCGGCCTGCGGACAGTGGACGCTTACCTTGCCCGCGGCGAGTCTGTCCCAGGCCTCGGGCACCCCATCCACAAGACCGCAGAGCCCCGGGCAGAGCTGCTCCGGCGCAAGGCGCAAGAGATGGGCGCCTGGGGCCCCAAGGCGCAGCTTATGGAGGTCATCCAGGAAGCCACCCAGCAGCGCATCGGCAAGAGGCTGCCCATCAACCTGGCGGGCATGATGGCCGCCCTCTACTGCGAGCTGGGGTTCGACCCCTTGGAGATAGAGGCCCTGGCCGCCATAAGCTATGGCTTCGCCATCGCCGCCCACGTGGTGGAGGAGATCAAGGAAGGCGTACCGTTGCGCATCATCCCTGAGGCATTGGGGGCCCGCTACGCCGGCCCCCCAGAGCGGCACATCCCACATGACCGGTGAGGGAGGTCCAGATGGTCGATTACAGCCGGTACCGCACCCTGCTCATAGAAAAGAGCGATAACGGCGTCTGTGTGGTGACCATGAACCGGCCGGAGAAGAGGAACGCCGTCAACCTGCAGATGCACCAGGAGCTGGAGCAGATCTGGCTCCATATCGCAGAGGATGACGAGGTACGATGCATCGTCCTCACGGGGGCGGGGCCCGCCTTCTGCGCGGGAGGCGATGTGGAGGGGATGGAGACGGGCTCCTTCCGTCCCCAGGGCCCCCGCGTGCCCTTTTATATGGTCCGACGCCTCATCTCCAACCTGCTGGAGGTGGAGCAACCCATCGTGGCCGCCGTCAACGGCGACGCCGCCGGCCTAGGGGCCACCTTGGCCCTCTTCTGCGACATCATCGTCATGAGTGAGACAGCCCGCATCGCCGACACTCACGTGCGCATGGGCCTGGTGGCCGGCGATGGTGGCGTCATCATCTGGCCCTGGCTGGTGGGGATGGCCCGCGCCAAGGAGTTCCTCCTCACCGGCAGGTGGGTGGACGGCAGGGAGGCGGAGCGCCTGGGCCTCGTCAACTACGCTGTCCCTGCCGACCAGGTCATGCCCAAGGCCATGGAGATAGCCCACATCCTGGCCCAAGGGGCGCCCATGGCCATCCGCTGGACCAAATACGCTATGAACAAGGTGTTGAGGGAGCACGTGAACCTGGCCTTGGACTCATCCATGTTCTTGGAAGCGATGACCATGAGCAGCGAGGACTTGCAGGAGGCGGCCCGGGCCTTCCGGGAACGCCGCCGACCGCAGTTCAAAGGTCGATAAGGAGGTGAAAGCCATGATCAGAACGCCCCTTACCGAGAGGCTGGGGATCACCTACCCCATCATCCAGGCCGGCATGGGCGGGGTAGCCAGGGCGGAGCTGGTGGCCGCCGTCTCCAACGCCGGCGGCCTGGGCGTCATCGGCGCCGGCTTCATGTCTCCCGCCCAGCTGCGGGAGGAGATCCGAAAGGTAAAAGACCTTACGGATAAGCCCTTCGGCGTCGATCTCCTCCTGGCCCGTGACTGGCCGGGGCAGGAGGAGATGATAAAGGTGATTATAGAGGAGCGGGTACCCGTCTTTGCCTCTGGGCTGGGGAATCCCGCTCCCTATGTGGAAGCCTTGCACCAGGCGGGCATAACCGTCATGGCCGTAGTGGGCACCGTGCGTCACGCCCGGCGCGTGGTGGAGGGGGGCACCGACATCGTAGTGGCCCAGGGCACCGAGGGCGGGGGCCACACAGGCCGCATCGGCACCATGGCTCTGGTGCCCCAGGTGGTGGACGCGGTGGCTCCTACGCCGGTAGTGGCCGCCGGCGGCATCGCCGATGGCCGCGGCCTGGTGGCCGCCCTTGCCCTAGGCGCCTGTGGCGTCTGGGTGGGCACCCGCTTCGTCGCCACCCACGAGGCCTTCGCCCACCAAAACTATAAGCAAAAGATCCTGCAGGCCACCGAGGAGGACACCGTCGTCACCAGGGCATTCACGGGCAAGGACTGCCGCGTCATCCGCAACCGATACGTGGAGCTGTGGCAGGACCGCCAAGCGGAGATCCAGCCCTTCCCCTTCCAGATGATGGTAGACCCCGAGAAGATGGAGGCTGCCGTCCTCCACGGCGATACCGACATGGGCATCATGCCCGCCGGCCAGATCGCCGGGGCGGTGCGGGAGGTCAAGTCCGCCGGCGACATCGTGCGGGAGATGATGGAGGAGGCTGAGGCGGTGCTTTCCCGTCTCGCTGAGAGGTATGCTGGGCTCCGCAAGGCACCTTAACCTTGGGGCGCTGACACTAGGGTAGTAACACAGGGGAAAGGGGGGTGCTGACATGAGCTTCCAGTTCCTGACTCTGCAAAGGCAGGACAAGGTGGCTGTCCTGACCCTTAACCGCCCAGATAAGCGCAACGCCCTATCTGTCGCCCTGCGCAACGAGATAGATGCCTGCCTGGCAGATCTGGAGGCAGACGATGGTGTGAGCGTGGTGGTCATAACCGGGGCCGGTCCCGTATTTTGCGCCGGCTTTGACCGCAACGAATTCTTCCAGAGGGAGCCGGAGCAGCTCAAGGCTTTCATCGAGTCCACGGACCGGTTCCATCTCCGCCTGATGAACTTCCCCAAGCCGCTGGTGGCCGCCATCAACGGGCCCGCCATGGGCGGGGGGCTAGACCTGGCCGCCCTGTGCGACGTCCGTATAGCGGCAGACACGGCCATCTTCGCCCACCCCGAGATCAAGTTCGGGGCCCCCACCCTCTATGGGCCCCTGGCCGAGATCATCGGTGGCGGCTTGGCCCGTGACCTATGCCTTACGGGGCGGCACATCGACGCTCAGGAGGCGCTGCGCATCGGCCTGGTGAGCGCTGTAGTGCCAGCAGATAGGCTCATGGAGGAGGCCCTGGCGGTGGCCCGTAGCATCGCTGAGGCCCCCCTCGCCACCCTGAAGCGCGTCAAGGCCATGATCATCGCCCGCTACTGCTGGCGGTACACCCCCGGCGAGGACTTCTTCGCCACCCTCCAGATATGAGGACGCCGCCACTGGGGGCACTGTAGGGACCAAATGGTCAATAGAGGGGTCCACAGCCCCATCTGCTCGGTTACCGGGCGCCATGGGCTTCCCGTTGACCTCTAGGGGGGACATGGCTATACTCGCCCCTGGCATGGGCGGCCCTCTTTCAAGCATTCAGGTGGTAGAGGTGGCCATCTGGCTGGCGGCCCCAGCGGCGGCTGCCATCTTGGCCGATTGGGGGGCGCGGGTCATCAAGGTGGAGCCGCCCACGGGCGACCCCATGCGGCAAGTCTACAAGACGGCCTTCAGCAGCTCGGCCGAGGAGAACCCCTTCTTCGAGCAGGCCAACAGGGGCAAGTGGAGCGTAGTCCTGGACCTAAAGCATGAGAAGGCGAGGGACGTCATGGGCCGCCTCCTTAAGGGGGCAGACGTCTTCATCACCAACCTGCGGCCCCGCGTCCTGCAAAGGATGGGCCTAAGTTATGACGACGTCTCCGCCCTCAACCCACGGCTAGTGTACTGTCAGGTGACGGGGTACGGCAGAGGGCATCAGGAGGAGAACAGGCCCGCCTATGATATAGGGGCGGTTTGGGCGCGGGCTGGCCTGGCCTACATGGGCAGCCCGCCCGGCGCAGCCCCTTCCCAACCTCCCACAGGCATTGGGGACAACACCACGGCCATGGTGGTGGCAGGGGCGGTGAGCGCCGCCCTGCTGGCCCGAGAGCGCACGGGCCAGGGCCAGTACCTGCACGTCTCCCTGCTGCGGGTGGCAGCCTACATGGGCAACTGGGACATCCTGCGGGGCGCCCGCCTGGGCACATCCGTGCGCCCCCAGGACCGCTATCACATGCGTAACCCCTTGGCCAACTGCTATCAGGCCAAGGACGGCAAATGGTTCTGGCTCCTCCTGGTGGAGGGAGACCGCCACTGGCCCAACCTGTGTAGGGCCATAGGCCGTGAGGACCTGAGGGACGATCCCCGCTTCCAGACCTTGGAGCTACGCAGCCGCCATGCCCCTGAGCTGGTGGCGGAGCTGGACCAGACGTTCGCCCTCAAGACGCGGGAGGAGTGGGCGGAGGTGTTCAGGGCCCACGACATCTGGTGGGAGCCTGTAAACTCCATCGACGATCTATTGGCCGATCCCCTGGCCCGGGCCGCAGGGGTGTTCGTAGATGTGCCCACAGAGGACGGGGCGCTTAAGCCCCTGGTGGCCTCCCCGGCGGACTTCGGCGGCACGGTCATAAACCCAGGGCCAGCCCCCCAGTTGGGCCAACACACGGAGCAGGTCTTGCTGGAGCTGGGCTACCAGCCCAGCGAGATCCTGGCCCTGAGGGATGAGGGGGCCATACTCTAGCTGAAGCAGCCCTCTCTCTATCTGCCAGTGAACCTGGGCGGCCTCTTCTCGGCGAAGGCCCTCGCCCCCTCCCGGGCATCCTCGCTGCGCATGATGACAGCGGAGGCCTCGTTCTCCAGCCGGTATGCCTCCTCCAGAGGGACGCCGGAGGAGCGGATGACCGTCTCCTTGATCTTGCGCACCGCCAGGGGCCCGTTCTCAGCGATGGTGCGGGCGAACCGCTCAGCGGTGGGCATCAGCTCCGCCAGGGGCACCACATAGTTGACCAGGCCGATGCGATAGGCCTCCTGGGCAGGTATAGGGTCGCCTGTGAGGAGGATCTCCATGGCCTTGCAATAGGGGATCTGGCGGGGAAGGCGGGCCATGGAGCCCCCGCCAGGTACCAGGCCCCTCTTGGGCTCCATAAGGCCCAGGGAAGCGTGCTCGGCAGCGATGCGGATATCGGTGGCCAGAGCCAGCTCCGTGCCCCCGGCCAGGCACCAGCCATTGATAGCAGCGATGACGGGCTTGTAGATGGGGCGCAGCCGCATCAGGGCGATGTCAAGAAGCCGTACGCCGTCTATCCGCTCCTCCAGGACGCGCCGGTCCCACTCGTCCTCTGGCGCCCTAGCGCGGGTCATTAGGGGAATGAGGCGCTTCAGGTCGGCCCCGGCACTAAAGGCCTGATCGCCAGCCCCAGTGATGATGGCCACCCGCGCCTCCGGGTCGGCGTCGAACTCTAGCCAGGCCTCAGCCAGGCGCACCACCATCTCTGGGTTCATGGCGTTATGCACCTCGGGGCGGTTGAGGGTGATGTAGACGATGTAATCCTTCTTCTCGTAGATGACGGCCGTCATCTCCTCCCTCCTACGATGAGAATTGAACCCCCTCCGGAAGCGCTTTGCTCAGGGCCTCGACCGCCTGCGCCACCATCTCCTCCACGATCTCCCTAGCTGGCCTTATCCGCCGCAGCATCCCGCACACCTGGCCGGCAGCGTTCATGAGGAGCTCCTTGCGCCCGGCATCGCGGGCGGCGGCCAGGAACTGGGCCATGAACCCACCCTGATAGGGGAAGGGGAGGGTGGGGAGGCCGCGCCTCTCCCACTCCTCCAGCAATGGGTTGTTGATGACCCGCGCCGTCTTGCCTGTGTAGATACGGGTTACGCGGGTGTCCTCCTCGGAGGCCTCCAGGATGCGGCGCTTGAGGTCGGGGTCCAGGTGGGCCTCCTCAGATACGAGGAAGGCAGTGCCTACCCAGACGCCCACGGCCCCAAGGCAGAGGGCGGCCGCCAGGCCCCGCCCATCGCCTATGCCCCCAGCAGCCACCACCGGGGTGGGGGCCACGGCGTCCACCACCTGGGGCACCAGGGCCATGGTGCCGATGCGGCCCGTGTGGCCCCCAGCCTCGTGCCCCTGGGCCACGATGATGTCCGCCCCTCCCTCCCGCACCCGCAGGGCGTTCTTGACGTTGCCCACCAGAGCGATGACCTTGGCGCCGTTCCTGTGAAGCTCGGGCACGAAGGGGGCGGGGTTGCCCAGCCCGGAGGCGAACACAGGCACCCCCTCCTCCAGCACCACCTCCATCTGCCGACGGATATAGTCGGGCCCGAAGTCTCGGCCCAGGGTAGAGCGGGAGAGGTCCTCGCGCAGGGGCGGGAGGCGGAACCGCTCCCACATCTCGGCCATAAACTGGTGGTGCTCCGAGGTCAGAAGGTCACGCCAGGATCGCCGGGGGCCCTGTGGAGCCTCCTCCTGCACCCTCCCCATCTCCGATGGCAGGACAGGCAGAAGGATATCCACCCCAAACGGCCTGTCGGTGAGGTCCCGCACCTTGCGGATCTCTTGCCGCAGTCGCTCGGGCCGCATTCCGGTAGCCCCTATGACCCCGAGGCCGCCGGCGTTGGAGACAGCAGCCACCAGCTCGGCCCTGGCCACCCCACCCATGCCCGCCAAGATGATGGGATACTCGATGCCTAACAGCTCACACAGCTTTGTGCGCAAAACAGGCCTCATATGGCCATACCTCCTAAGCAGGGGCGAACTGGACGAGGGAGACATCGTCTCCCGCTGGCTCAAAGACCGCCCGTACCGGCATATCCACTCTCACCTCCTCCGGCCGGCAGCCCACGATGTTGGCTGTCATCCTCACCCCCTCCTCCAGCTCCACAATGGCATACACATAAGGCACCTTATCGGCGAAGGCGGGCGTAGCCGGCCGCCGCACGATGGTAAAGCTATACACCCGGCCCCGGCCGCTAGCCTCCCGCCATTCCGGCTCCCCTAGGCAATGAATGCAGTAGGGGCGCGGATAGAAGATATACCTCTGGCAGCGGGGGCAGTACTGGAGCAGGAGACGGCCCTGTCGGGCCGCTTCCCAGAAGGGGGCGCTTATGGCGGTAGGGCGTGGTAAAGGGATCTTGGGCTGCTCCTTGGCCTCGCTCATCACTCCCTCCCCAGGACCAGCGACACCTGCTCGCTCAGGATGCCTCCATTGCCGTTGACGAAGGCCAGCTGGCAGTCCTTCACCTGCCTCTCCCCGGCCCGGCCTTGCAGCTGGTATACGGCCTCCATAATGTGCGAGGCCCCACCCGCCAGGCCAGGCTGACCATAGGAGAGCTGGCCCCCGTGGGTGTTGACAGGCAGGTCCCCCTTATAGGTCAGGTCGTGCTCCTCCACGAAGGGCCCTCCCCTCCCCTTGGGGCAGAAGCCGGCGTCCTCCAGGGTGATGATGACAGTGATGGTGTAGCAGTCGTAGACGGATACCAGGTCGATATCCTTGGGGGTGACGCCGGCCATCTCAAAGGCCTTGGCCGCCGTATAGACGATGGGCGTGGTGGTGAGGCTAGGGGCGTAGGCAGGAAGGCTATGGGTGATCTTCTCCCCGAAGCCGAGGAGGTAGACAGGGGGATGGGGGCATTCCTTAGCTATCTCCGGGCGGGCCACGATGAAGGCTATGGCCCCCGAACAGGGCATGACGATCTCCAGCAGGTGCAATGGGTCCACAATGACCGGGGACTCGAGCACATCGTCGATGGTGATGGGCTTGCCATAGAAAAGGGCCCTAGGGTTGGCGCAGGCGTTGGTGCGCTGGTCCACGGCCACCTTGGCCCGCTGACGGTCGGTGGTGCCATACTCGTAGGCGTGACGCATGGCCGCCAGGGCATACCCGGAGTTGGCCCCCATGGGCCCGTAGGGCCGCTCGAACTCGGGAGCGGGCATGCCATCCCAGCGCACCCCGCGGGTGTAAAAGGCCTTGGGGTCCACAGCGTCCCCGGTGAGGCAGAGGACGGCGTTGGCCGCCCCGGCAGCGATGGCTGCCGCCGCCCGCCACACCATGCCGGCGGCCGTGGCCCCTCCCAGGTCCACGGTATCGGCGTAAGTGAGCTCCAGCCCCAGGTATTCCCCCATGATGGATGGGATAGTCATGGGGGCGCCGACTAGCAAGGGGCCCACCAACAGGCCATCGATGTCTTTGGGAAGGAGTCTGGCATCGGTCATGGCCAGCCTGGCCGCCTCCAGCATGAGGTGGATGGCAGAGCGACCGCCGGGGTCCCGCATGGGCCCCACCTCTCCCACGCCGACGATGGCCGCCTTCCGCCTTAGGTCCATGGTCTCACCCTCCTGTGTAAACCCGCCCCCGCCTTTCTAACTGATCGAGAGGCCTGCGTCAAGGTGCAGGGGTATCCGCCACCGCCTCAGGCGGTGGGGCAAACCCTCTTCCTGAGGTGGCAGCGGCGCTGGTGCCTCATCCCCGGGGCAGATCCCCTCTTGAGGTTCCTCCCTGGTAAGCTAGGTGCTGAGCAGGGATATGGAGGAGATGGGCTTAGCCCTGGCCACCGACCTCTATGAGCTGACCATGGCCCAGAGCTACTGGGAGCATGGCATGCACGGTCAAGCCGTCTTTAGCCTCTTCGTCCGAACCCTCCCCCAGGGGCGGGGCTATTTGGTGGCCGCTGGGCTGGAGGACGTGCTGCGCTACCTGGAGGGCCTACGCTTCACCGCCTCGGACCTGCAGTACCTGGAGTCCACGGGTATCTTCTCACCTCCCTTCTTGGAGTACCTGGCGGGCCTGCGGTTCACGGGCGAGGTATGGGCGGTGACGGAAGGAAGCCTGGTCTTCGCCAACGAGCCCATCTTGGAGGTGAAGGCGCCCATCATCGAGGCCCAGCTGGCGGAGACTTACATCATAAACCAGGTGCACCTGCAGACGGTTATCGCCACCAAGGCTGCCCGTTGCGTGTGGGCGGCCAAGGGGCGGGTGCTGGTGGACTTCGCCTTCCGCCGCACCCACGGCTTGGAAGCCGGCCTCAAGGTGGCCCGCTGTTGCTATCTGGTGGGGTTCGCCGCCACTAGCAACGTGCTGGCAGGGAAGGTGTATGGCATCCCTGTGGCTGGCACCATGGCCCATTCCTATGTCATGGCCTTCCCGTCGGAGCTGGAGGCCTTCCAGGCCTTCGCCCGCTCCTTTCCAGAGCGTTCCGTCCTCCTCATCGATACCTACGACACCCTACAAGGGGCGCGGATAGCGGCCCTGGTAGGGCAGGAGATGGCGCAGCGCGGCCACCGCCTGCGTGGGGTGCGCCTGGACTCCGGCGACCTCCTCTCCCTCAGCCGGGAGGTGCGCAAGATCCTCGACGAGGCAGGGCTGACGGAGGCCCAGATCTTTGCCAGCGGCGGCCTGGACGAGTGGGAGATAGAAGCGCTGGTGCGGGGAGGGGCGCCCATCGATGCCTTCGGAATAGGGACACGTATGGGGGTATCCGCTGATGCCCCCTGGTTGGACATGGCCTACAAGCTGGTGGAGTATGAGGGGCGGCCAGTCCTCAAGCTGAGCCAGGGCAAGGCCACCCTCCCCGGGGCCAAGCAGGTCTTCCGCTTCTACGACGGGAAGGGCGCCATGGCCCGCGACGTGCTGGCCCTGCGCGGTGAGCAGATGCCAGGGGGGCGTCCCCTGCTGCGCCAGGTCATGAAGGAGGGGCGTATACTGGGCCCTCTCCCCACCCTGCAGGAGCTGCGACGCCACTTCCACGAAGAGTTCGCCAGGCTACCTGAGCCCTACAAGGACCTGCACTCCCCCGCCAAGTACACCGTGGAGGTGAGCCCTGGCATCGCCTCCTTGCAACAGCAGTTGGCCATCTCCCCTCGGGGGGCTGGCCCCTCAGCTCGGTAAAGAGAAGGTGGCCCTCCATAGGCCGCCTAGATGCTAGACCAGCACCGCCAAGACCGTTGACATAGCGCTCCCACGGCTCCATAAGGTGATATATGATGGCTCAGGGCTCCTCTCATGCATGGAGAGGCCCTGGGCGCGCAGGCATACGAAAGCCGAGGGAGCTGGTGCTCTTTTCCTCCCGACCGCGCCCATCTGCGGTGCTCAGGGGTTTTTGGGCCCTCTGTCGGCTCATGGTGCTGGCGGGGAGCCTGCTGGCCATCGTCGCCTGCCACAGGTCGCCCCTTCAACCACAACTCCCGGCCGATGGCCAGCCTCAGGGGTGGTCCACCCCCCTTGAGAACCCTGCCCCTGCTCCCACACCTACCCCCCAGATCCAGCTGCCCACCCCTATCCCCCTCCCCGATGAGCTGAGGGAAAGGCTCAAGGGAGTGACCAGCTTCTCGGCGGCTCTGAAGCTCCTGCCCGAGCTCCGATTTCACCATCTGGTGCCCCGCCTCCGTACCATCCCTGAGCTGGGCATCCGGCAGATCGTCTACGAGCTGCCGGAGGAGGTGGCCCAGAACCTCTATCTCAACCTGGCCCTAGGGCAGCCCCTACCCACCAGGTTCCAGGAGAGGCTGCCCCCAGGGGTGGTGGCAGTGGTGACCCATTTCCCCCAGGACACCATTGGCGTCATGGGGCCTTTCATCTGGGTGCAAGCAGGTGGCGTAGCCCGCCAGCTCTACGACGTGGACGTGAAGGCAGCCTACCGGGCCCTGGGCTACCCTGATATACTCCTGGCCGAGATATACATCGAGGCGCCCCTGGGTTATCCAGGGCCCGGCCCCCGCCTCCCCTTCCACCCCTGGGATCGGGTGCGGGGATATGTGGGCGATGACTTGGCCAGGGGCGACATCCCCCCAGGCACGGTCTACGCCTGGGCTGGCCCCGATGGCTCGTGGCGCCTCTGGGAGTACCCTCATATCCCCCAGGAGGGCGACCTGGCCAGGCTCATCTGGAACTTCCACCCCCGCGACCCCCAATCTGGACGGCGGCAGTTCGAGATCCCCATCTTCCTGCAGCAATCCCAGGAGAGGGAGCAGGAGAAGACCTTCAGCAATCCCCAGAGGCTCCAGGACAACGTGGGGCCCTCCATCATCCTCCGCACCGATGAGGTCACCGGCCTCACAGACGTCCTAGCGGTGGCCCCCTATCTGTACCTCCAGAACCCGGACCTCCTGCGGGACATCCTCTACTACACCCCCCTTCCCGATGGCTCCCTGCCCGACCCAGACCACCTCATCATCGGGGCAGGCGACCTCCACTACTCCTCCAACGGCAAGATGGGCCTCCTCCTCACCATCGACGAGGAGGGTCTGGACATGGCCTTGGAGGATGTCCGGGAGACACGCATAGACTTTTGGCAGGTGAAGAACCACATCGGCCTTTATCTGGGGAAAAGGAAAGGATAGGGACACCATGGTAGGCGGCCGGTGGCACCCATCTCTGCCAGGATGGTCATGGTGAGGGCCCTTGCCAGATGGCTGTCTCTGGTGGCCTTCCTGGGCGTCCTGGCCCTTGGGGCCTGCACCTCCTCGCCGCCAGTTGAGCTGAGCCAGCCATCGCCCCAGGGGCTTGCACCCTCCCCTACCCTCGTCACTCCCTGCCCCACCGCCACCCCACGGCCCCAGATGGTGGTCATCATAAGCGTGGACGGCCTCGCGGCTGGGGCGTTCGTAAACGCCTCCACACCTTACCTCGACTCCCTGTGGCAGGACGGCGCCTATTCCTGGAGCGCCCAGACGGTCCTGCCCAGCGCCACCTTGCCGGCCCATGCCTCCATGGTCAGCGGCCTGGACGTGCCCGCACACGGCATCACCTGGAACGACTGGCTGCCAGAGCGGGGCTACCTGCGCCTTCCCACCGTCTTCACCCTGGCCAAGGAGGCGGGCTTCAAGGTGGCGGCCTTCGTGGGGAAGGCAAAGCTCCGCCACTTGATGCCGCCGGGCGCCGTAGACCATTTCGCCATGCCCGGCTACTGGGCCAAGGACATCGTCCCTGAGGCCGTGGACTACCTGCTGCGGGAGAGGCCCCAGCTCCTCTTCATCCACCTCCCAGATCCCGACACCGTTGGGCACGATTCGGGATGGTTTTCGCCGGACCAGTTGGCGGCCATATCCCAGGTGGACCAGGCCATTGGCCTTCTCCTGGAGGCCCTCCGCCGAGAAGGGCTATGGGATACGACGCTTATCATCGTCACCTCGGACCACGGTGGTCATGACCGGGTCCACGGCAGCGATGACCCAAGGGATACTACCATACCTTGGATGATCCATGGGCCCGGTGTGCGCAAGGGGGTGGAGCTCCAAGGGCCCATCCGGGTCTTGGATACCGCCCCCACCGCCCTATGGGCCCTGGGCATCCGGCCCCCGGAGGAATGGGAGGGGAGGCCCGTCCGAGAGGCCTTCGCCCCAGAGCCTGTATGCGCCCGTCCTTAGGCCAGGGCCGAGGCCCAACCCCCTTTTAGGGCCCTCAGTCGCCCTGCGGGCCAGGATGGCCTGAGAGGAAGGCCTGCCAATCGGCCTCCGTATCGATGTCTACTGTTCCCTTAGGGAAGGGGAGGAGGAGGGCCTCGTCCATGTGGGCCATGATGACCTTCTTGGCCCCCACATCGCCCCGGAGGGAGAGGAGGTGACGCCAAAGGGGGCGGGCGAAGAGGGCCGGCGGCCCCACCGTGCCATCCTGGTAGCGGCAGGCCACTACCCTGGCGCCCACGCGGCCATACGCCTCCACTACCTGTCGCAGGAGATGAGAGGACATGAGCGGCTGGTCCCCCAGGACCACCACCAGGGCCGGGATCTGAGGGAAGGTCCTGGCCACCGCCCTTACCCCGGAGCGGATGGAGGAGGCCAACCCCTCCCGCCAGCGCTGGTTGAGGGCGATGCTCACTGGCGCCCCACGCAGGGCCTGGCCTATCTGGGCGGCATGGGCCCCCAGCACCACCACCACCGGCCCCACTGCTGCGGCCAGCGCCTGCTCCACCACATGGCGCAAAAGGGTGCGGTGGCAATAGGGCAAGAGCTGCTTGGGCCGCCCCAGCCGCCGCGAGGCCCCTGCTGCCAACACCACCACTGCCACCTCAGCCATGGCCGTGCCACCGTGGGTAGCCCGTTACCAAGATATCCTCCCCTAGCCTCCTGATGGACACCTCTCGTAAGGGGACGGCATCGGCCATGCGCATGGCGCCACGTCCAGCCACGGGCGTGGGGGCCATGGCTGCCCCCACCACCATGGGGGCGATGATGGCGTGCACCTTGTCCACCAACCTCTCATCGAAGAAGCTGCCCAGCAGGATGCCCCCTCCTTCCACCAACAGGCTCAGGACACCGCGGCGGCCCAAGGCGACCAGGAGAGCGTGCAGGTCCACCCTCCCATCCTTGGCCGGCAAGACCAGGACCTCCGCCCCAGCCTCTATCAACGCCTCCCGCCAGGCGGGGGAGGAGGCCTCGGTGGTGGCTACCAGGGTGGGGGCGCCAGGCCCCAAGACCCGGGCCGTGGGGGGGGTGCGGCCACGGCTGTCCACCACCACCCGGAGGGGCTGGCGACGCGCTAGCCTCTCCGCGGGGCGAGCCGTCAGCTGGGGATCGTCCACCAAGACCGTCTGAGAACCTACGGCGATGGCGTCCACCTGCGTGCGCAGACGGTGGGCCCAGGCCCGCGCCTTGGAACCGCTCACCCAGCGGGAATCGCCGCTGGCCGCCCCAATACGCCCATCCAGGCTACACGCGAACTTGGCGATGACGAAGGGCAGGCCCGTGCGGCGGTGCTTGACGTAGGCCTCCAACAGCCTCTCCGCCTCCTCCCTTCCCTCCCCGACCACCACCTCAATGCCTGCCTGCTGCAGGGCAGCCACACCTCGGCCGTTCACCTGGGGGTCGGGGTCCAGCATGGCCACATGCACTCGGGCGATGCCCGCCCGCACGATGGCCTCTGTGCACGGCGGGGTGCGACCGTAATGGGCGCAGGGCTCCAAGGTCACATACAGCTCCCCTCCGCGAGCGGCCTCCCCTGCCTTAGACAAGGCCACCACCTCCGCATGGGGGCCAGGCGGGGGTCGGGTGTGGCCCCGGGCCACTACCCGCCCTTTTTTCACCACCACTGCCCCCACCCAGGGATTGGGCGATGTCCGCCCCAGGGCCCTGCGCCCCTCCCTTAGGGCCAGTAGCATATAGGGAACCATAGCAAGAACATCATATCGCCTCCGTGTTAACATGGGCTAAGGGAGGGTGACCATGTCCCAGGAGCCACAGGTGAGCGAGCTCATGGTGCGGGGGCTGGTGGTGGGCCTCTTCGCCGAGAACTGCTGGATCATCGGCAACCGCCGCACCGGCGAGGCCATCTGCATCGACCCCGGCGACCAGCCCGACGATATCCTGCACCTGGCGCGGGACATGGGGGTGCGCATCAAACTCATCGTCAACTCCCATGGGCACCTGGACCATATCCTGGGGGTGCGGGCAGTGCAGGCGGCCACCGGTGCCAAGTTCCTCCTCCACCAAGGCGACTTAGACATCGCCCGCAAAGCAGCGGCCTCTGCCGCCCTCTGGCTGGGCCGCACCGTTGAGCCCCCGCCCGATCCCGATGACTTCATAGAGGACGGCGACGAGGTGGAGGTGGCGGGCGTAAAGCTGAAGGTCATCCACACCCCTGGCCACACCCCCGGCTCCTGCTCCTTCTATAGCGAGGGCATGCTCTTCAGCGGCGACACCCTCTTCCGCGGCTCCATCGGCCGCACCGACCTCCCCGGCGGCGATTACCAGCAGGAGATGGACAGCATCATCCATAAGCTCCTCAAGCTGCCCGACGATACCATCGTCCTCCCTGGCCATATGGAGGAGACGCGCATCGGCATCGAAAAGGAGACCAACCCCTTCATCCTTATGGAGCTGCGCCGTCGCCAGCGGAGGCCCTAGGTCTGGAAGTCCTGGAAGGCCCGCGAGGGGGTGGGCTCGTCCTGCCCCTGGTACTTGCTCTTTAGGCCAGGGGAACCATAGGGCCTCTCCACAGGCGTAGAGAGGCGATAAAAGGAGATCTGGGCGATCTTCATGCCATAATAAAGGGCTATGGGCATCTGCGACTGGTTGGAGAGCTCCAGCGTCAGCTTCCCCGAGAAGCCTGGGTCCACATAGCCAGCGGTGGCATGCACCAGGAGACCCAGCCGCCCCAGGGAGGACTTGCCGTCCACCCTGGCTACTATGTCATCGGGCAGGGTGATGTGTTCGATGGTGCCCGCCAACACGAAGCTCCCCGGCTGGACGATGAAGGGCTCCTCAGGCTCGATGACCACCCGCTCCGTCAGGTCGGAGACGTCCTCCCGCACGTCCACGTAGGGGCGCCGCGTCACCCGGAAAATACGGAACACCCTATCCAAGTGGAGGTCGATGCTGGCCGGCTGGATGGAGTCCTCCCACAGAGGCTCCACCCGGATCCGCCCCAGGGCCAGCTCCTCCTTTATGGAGCGGTCGGAGAGGACGGACATCACCACAAAGATGACCCGCTCAGCCCTTTGTGAGGAAGACATGCCCCAGCCCCACTTTCCCGGATCTTTTCCACACCGCTGGTGCCAAGTCCAGGTTACAGGAGGCGCGGGGCCACCGCCTATCTCTCACCCTATCTCGTAGACCACCGTCACCGTGACCACTATGTCCAGGGTGCCTATGGCCACGTCTGCGCGGGCCTCTGCAGGGGCAGCGAAGGGCACGGCCACTCCCCCCTCCGTGATGGCCACAGGACGGCCCAAGGAGACGCCCGCCCTCTCGGCCAGCTGCTGGGCCCGAGCGCGAGCGTCGGCCATCGCCAGCCGCCGCGCCTCCTCTTCATGGGGCTGAGGATTGGCCACGCTCAGGTGCAGGCCCTGGACCCTGAGAAGGTCGCCCACCTCTTGGGCAGCGGCCTGCAGCAACGCCCCCAGGCGCTGCAGATCCCGCACCTTTACATCGATGGAGATCTCCAGGACATAGGCCGCCGCTGGGTAGATGGATGGCGCTGGCATCGTCTCCGGCGCGGAAGGTGAGCCCGGGGCAGTTCCGGGCGCAGGTGAGGGAGGCATCGGCGCGGGCAGGGGGACGGGCCTTTGCGAGAAGAGATTGAAGGCGATGGTGCGCACATCTTCCTCCTTCACCCCTTGGGCCCGCAGCCGGGAGAGGAGGCGCCCTTGAGCATCCATCCCTTGTTGCACCACCTGGGCCACTGCGTCCCCTTCTACGTGTACGGTCATGGCCACCACGGCCATGTCCGGACGCACCGATACCTTCCCCACCCCTGTCACCGTGATGCCCTGAAGGCCGATACTGCCCCCTTGGGCCACAGCTAGGGCCCCACCCATCACCTGGGCCCCTGGCGGGATGGCGTCCCTGCTCTCGGCCCCCTGGCATCCCACCACCACCAGGCCCAGGAGGGCCACGGCCAGCAGCGCCGATATCTTCATCGGTCTCCCCTCCCTCGAAAAGACGTGCTACGATTATAGCACCTCCCTCCCCGCTGGCCTTACCTAATAGCCCCTATAGGGCATAGGTGTCATAATGGGGTGAGGGGGCTCGCGAGCCGATGGAACATCAGGAGACTGAACCTAGCCCTCCCCAGATGCTGCCTTCCCCACCGCGCTGGGGGCCTCCGCAGACGCCGGCCGAGAGCTACGCCTCGACGCCCCAAGCGCCCGAGGCGCAGAGGGGGCTTTGGAGCCGCCTCCTGGTGGAGGCCTTGGAGACGGCCCTTTTGGCCGCCCTCATCTTTTTGGCCGTGCGCTTCTCTTTGCAGAATTTCCGGGTGGAGGGCATCAGCATGGCCCCCAGCCTGGAGGACGGCGAATACCTCATCATCAACCGGCTGGCCTATCTGAAGTTGGACCTGCGCATCTTCGACTGGCTCCCCTTCTTCCATGCCCGGGAGGGCGACGTGGTCTACCTCTTCGGCGCGCCCAAGAGGGGCGACGTGGTCGTGTTCCGCTCACCTATGCCTCCTCACCGCTACTTCATAAAGCGCATCATCGGCATCCCTGGGGACACGGTGCAGATCGATGGTGTCAGTGGGCGGGTGTATGTCAACGGCCGGCCCCTGGAGGAGCCATACGTACAGGGCAAGACCCGCTGCAGCTTCAGTGGCAACGGCTGTGGCCCGTGGGTCATACCTCCCGGGCACTACTTCGTCCTGGGCGACAACCGGGAGAACAGCACCGACTCCCGCTACTTCGGTCTCGTGGCGGAAAGCCACATCGTGGGCAAGGCCTTCATCACCTACTGGCCACCACGCGACTTTGGGCTTGCTCCTAACCATTCCATCTCCTTCGCCGAACAGTGACATGCTCACCCCCGCGCAGGAGAGGTTCGCAGCCCAGCAGCGGGTAGCCCGCCTGGCCACCGCCGATGCCCATGGCCAGCCCCATCTGGTGCCCGTCTGCTTCGCCTATCTCGGCGGGCGTTTTTACATGCCCGTGGACGAGAAGCCCAAACGGAAAAAGGCCCTCCGGCGCCTGCGCAACATCGCCCAAAACCCTCAAGTAGCCCTCCTGCTGGACGTGTACGACGACGATTGGCACCGCTTGCACTGGCTTATGGTGGAGGGGGAGGCCAGGGTCCTCACGGGTGGGCCGGAGCATGGGGCAGCGGTGGCCGCCCTCAAGGCCCGCTATCCCCAATACGAGGCCATGGGCCTAGGGATCCATGCCATCATCTGCGTCATGCCCCGCCGCGTCCTAGAGTGGCGGTGGGCCTAGCCACCTGTCTGCCACCAAGGCCAAAACCGTAACCTCTTGGCACCAGGTCTTCATGTCATCTTTCGGATGGGGCTTAGGGTCCCCTATATAAGGTGTTGACAAGGCCAGGGTAATGGGCCTAAATAAACGGGGAGATCAGCGCAAAGGAGGTGTTTCATGGAGTTCAAAGAGGTTGTGGGGCGGCGGCGCTCCATCCGTTTCTTCCAGCCCTGGCGGCCGGTGGAGAAGGAGAAGATCCAGATCATCCTAGAGGCCGCCCGTTTGGCCTCACGGGCAGTTAACGTGGATTTCTACAAGGCCATAGTTCTCTACCGCGACCAGCTCTCCAAGGAGGACCTGGACTCCCTCAAGACCCCCACCACCAACGTCCAGCTGGACACGGCCCCCGTATGCATCGTGTGGTTCGCTGACCTTTCGGCTGTGCCGCGCATGGTGCAGGCTGGGGGCCCCACCCTGAAGGAGCTGGTGAACGTAGGCGCCCTACCTCCCACCCATGGCTGGTCCCATGCCTACGTAGACAACGTTATCGTCCCCCAGGTGCTTAAGCCCATCGCCGACAACCCCGCCGTCCTAGCCGTCATTACAGCTGCCGAGGCAGCTCAGGCCGCGTGCACTGCCCTATACGCTGCCGTGGACGAGGGGTTAGGCACCCTCTTCACCGCCCTCAACGCCGAGGCGGTCAAGCGGATCACTGGTCACCCCGATCACCTGATGCTTCTCTGGGGCCAGCTGGTGGGCTACCCGGCCGAGTCCTGGGAGGCGGGAGGCCAGCGCCCGCGGGAGCCCTTCGAGCAGACCTCCTTCGAGATGCGCTACGGCAACCCCTTCCCCCGCGACCCCAAGGTGGTGGAGAAGCTGAAGGAGGCCAAGATGATCCAGGACCCTGCCCCCCTGCCTTGGCGGCAAGAGGAGATCCGTTATCTGGCCCAGATGTTCGGCCTGCCCCTGTAGGAACGGGCATGGAGTACAATGGCATCAGGGGTGGCAGTGCCACCCCTGATGCCATGCCAGGAGGTCGTCCATGGCCACCGTCGAGGAGCTGGCGGGCCAGGAGTCGGTGCAGCGTTGGTACAACTATTACTCCCAGCACTGGGGGGCACCGCCAGACTGGGACTTTAAGCTGCAGGCCCTGGCGCGGTTCTCCCAGTGGATAGGCAAGACCCCCGACCAGATGATAGGGGAGTGCCTGCGGGAGGTGGAGGGAGGGTACAAGAAGATAAGGGTCAAGAAGCGCCGCTTCTACATCGCTAAGATCAAGGAGTTTGAGGAGAGCATCGGCGGCGTACAGGGGCGCAACTGGGCCAACGCTGTGCGCTCCTTCTTCATACACAACGGCGTGGCCATGTCCGCCGATATCCTCAGATAGGGCCCTGAGACACAGCCCTCCCAGGCCTGCCCGAGGCGGCCATGTCCCCTCGAGCCCTCATACAGGGCTACCCCTAAGCCCCATCAGCCCCCGTAGGTGCTGTATCTCTCCCAAATGGGTATATCCGTGGGTCATGCATACGTTGCCAATGGCGTTGAGGACCTTCATATCCCCTAGCGGCCTAATGGTCACCGTCTGCTCTAGGTAGGCGTCGTCGATGGTGCCCAAGAACTCCTCCACGGACTGCCACACCCGCCGCGCATACTCCAGGAACTCCTGGGCCGAGGGCAGCTGGAGGGCACGCGCCTGCTCCAGGCTCCATCCTGTGCCCTGGTGAATGCGGTCCAGGCCGAACTTCTGGTCATACCCTCCCTCCAGCCAGACGGTGGGCTGGCGACGCAGGACGAAGTTGACAATGTTGTCCTCGGTGCGCACCAGGTGCCAAGCCACGAAGGCGATGTGGACCCCTTTCTCGTTGGCCGTCCAGTGTAGCTGCTCAGGCGTGAGGTCTCTGAGCGCCTCGTCATACTGGCGGTGCATATCGTGGAGGCAGCGCTGCAGAAACTCCACTATGCTCATGCCACACCCCCTAGGAAGGTTTGCTACCACTTTAAAGGGCCCTTGAGGAAGGGTCAAGCTAGAGGAGGAGGCGCCGGGGCATGGCGCCGGGGGAGCGCCGGAAGTTGACCAGCAGGAGGCGGCCCTCCACCTCCTTCACCTGGCACCTCTCAGGCCGGGAAAGGACCCTCTCTACCTCTTGCTGTAGCTCCTCCTGCGCCGATGCCACCTCGGCGGCGATAAGGCCCGAGGCGGCGGCCGTCTCCAGCTGGAGGAGACACAGCTCCAACAGCCATCCCATAATCACCTGAGACCACCCCAGGTGAAAGCGGGCCTCAGCGAAGGGCACCGGCAGGTGGTCAGTGGCCACCTCGGGGGCGGCCTCCACCACTGTGGCCCCAAAATGGGGCTGGGAGAGCTCCTGGGCCACACGATAAATAGCCGCCAGCCTAGGGTGCTGGGCGATGGCGGCCGAGGAGCGGTACCGACCTAGGGCCACCTCCAGGGCAGCGTGTCCCCTCTCCTGGGCGGGATAGGACTCCAGCCATTCCCGCCATTCCTGAAAGCGCGACTCCATGAGCCCCCTCTGCGCAGCCACCAGGTCGCAGGCACCCCGCACCAGGGGAGGGCAGGCGGCATACCTGCCCACCAGCAGGAGACGGCAGGCCCCGTCCAGGCAGGCGAAGGCCCGCGACCAGAGGAGGAGCAGGGCGGCCGCCTCAGGCGTGCGGCTCCGGGCGATGGCCTGGGCCATGGCCAACTGCATCCCCATGGCTCGTTGGAAGAGGCCCAGCTCCTCCTCTAACAGGAACATGGCCTGCCGATAGGCGTCCTGGGCTTCTGCCCCCTCCCCGGCAGGGCGAGGTGGCAACGAGTACTCGGCGGGCACATGCACAGGGCCGATGCGCAGGCGTCTTCCCTTACTCGTCATGGCGGCATGCCCTCCTAGGCATCGCCGTCCCGCCGTGATGGGCGGCATCAGCATCATCCTACCACGGCGCCTTGGGCCCATGGGCCCCCGCTGTCACACGCGACGCCGCTCCATGCCCTTATTGCCACCGACAAGCCCCTATGCTAGCTTTCATAGGGAAGGTCGTGCTTCGCCACACTTTTGTGCACCTGCCTGGGGTGGGGCCCCGCACCGAGCGGCGCCTCTGGCTGGAAGGCATCACCACCTGGGAGGAGGCCCTCTCCCACCCCCTCCCCTTCCTGGCCCACTGGCAGCGGGAATGGCTATGGCAGGGGCTAGACGAGTCCCTCTGGCAGTTGGAGAGGGGCAATGCCCTCTTCTTCGCCCAGCGGCTTCCTCCTGGCGAGCGGTGGCGCCTAATGGCCGATTTCATACACCAGGCGGCTTGCCTAGACATCGAGACCACAGGTCTGAGCGCCGGCTATGCTTATATCACCGTCATCGGCCTCTACGATGGGTGCCGTTACCAGGCCTTCGTGCGGGGGACCAATCTGGAGCGGTTCCTGGAGGAGATAGGGCGGTTCCGTCTCGTCATCACCTACAACGGCCTGCGCTTCGACATCCCCTTCATCGAGGTGGAGATGGGGCCGGTGCTGGCGGGGCTGGCCCATGTGGACATCATGTATCCGCTGCGTCGCCTGGGGTACCGGGGAGGCCTGAAGCGGGTGGAGGAGGAGCTGGGCGTGGCCCGCCCAGGGGGCCTGCAGGGCCTCCAGGGTTATGATGCCGTGCGCCTGTGGCACCTCCACCAGCAGGGGCACCAGGGCGCCCTGCCCACCCTCATCCGCTACAATGCAGAGGACGTAGTGGCCCTCTGGCCCCTTGCCGCCCTGGTCTATAACGCCATGGCCGCCCAACTGCCCGTCCCCGTCACCCCCATGGCTGTACCTTCACGCCCCTGGTTGGATCTCCCATACGATCCAGAGCTGGTGGAATGGCTCCTCGCCTTAAAGATCGTTAATGCGCCATGAGCCTTCCGTTGGTATGTTAAGCCTTGGGGAAGGCCATGCGGCTCTTGGCTTGTCTTCTAGCCCTGTGGATTGCGCTGGCCGTGGCCGCTTGCCGCTCGGGTCAAGGCCAGGGCTTAACCCCCACCCTCAGCCCTCCCAAGGTCGAGGGCACACCGGCGGCGAGGACTGTAAGCCAAGGCGAAGGGGCTTTGGTGCCCCAGCTCATCCAGAGGTTGCGTCCCAGTGTGGTCCACATCCTGACCGAGTTCGCCACCCTAGGCACCTTGGGGGAGCTGGTGCCCGCGGAGGGTGTGGGCACGGGCTTCATCATCGACCCGCGGGGCTATATCGTCACCAACAACCACGTGGTGGTGCGACCGGGCACCTGCGATCAGCCAGCAACCCGCATCACCGTGACCCTGCACGATGGGCGGAAGCTGGCCGCCCAGGTGGTGGGAGCTGATCCAGCCACCGATCTGGCGGTCCTGAAGGTGGAGGCGCCCGACTTGGTGCCTGCCCCCCTGGGGAGCTCGGCTGCCCTGCAGGTAGGAGAGGATGTCATAGCCATTGGCAACGCCCTGGACCTGCCCGGCGGCCCCACCGTCACCAAGGGGGTGGTGAGCGCCCGCGGCCGGTTCATCGAGGAGAGGGAATGTGGGGTCACTATCCCCGACGCCATCCAGACGGATGCGGCCATTAACCCTGGCAACTCCGGCGGCCCTCTGTTGAACATGCGAGGCGAGGTGGTGGGCATCACCACCGCCGTCATCAGGAGCTCCCTGGCTGAGGGCCTTGGCTTCGCCATCCCCATCGACCTGGCCCGGCCCATCATCGATGAGCTCATAGCCAAGGGGCGGGTGCAACGGGCCTATATGGGCGTCTTGACGGTGGACATCACCCCCAGCCTGGCCCGCAACCAGGGGCTGCCTGTGGAGAAGGGGGTGGGCATTCGGGACGTGGTGCCTGGAGGCCCGGCCGCCCGCGCTGGACTCAGGGCTGGCGACATCATCGTGCGCGTGGGCGACCACCCGGTGGGCAACCGGGGCGAGCTCCTAGAGGCCCTGCGCCGCCTCCGGCCCGGCCAGGAGGTGGAGGTGGAGTTCTACCGCGACTCCCGTCGCCTCACGGTGACGGTCCAGCTGGCCGCCCGGCCCTCCTGAGCTGTGGTATACTCAGGGCCAGGCACCATGGTTAGGGTCGCGGATGCCCTGGGGCGTGTGGTAGAGGTGCCGACACCGCCGCAGCGCATCGTTTCCCTCGTACCCAGCCTCACCGAGACCCTCTTCTTTTGGGGCCTGGGCCAGCGGGTGGTGGGCGTCACCCACTTCTGTGTAGAGCCCCGCGACGGTGTCCGTCATAAGGCCCGGGTGGGGGGCACCAAGAATATCGATCTGCCCAAGCTCTTCGCCTTAAACCCCGACCTAGTCATCGCCAGCGCCGAAGAGAACGACCGCCAGCAGGTGGAGGCCATCATGGCGGCGGGGGTGCCCGTCTTCGTCACCCTGCCCCGTAGCGTGGAGGAGGCTGTGGAGATGCTTTGGACGTTGGGGGAGGTGGCGGGGGCGAGGGAGGCGGCCCGAGCGCTGGTGGAGGAGTGCCGGGGCGCCCTGAAGGAGGTGCGGGCCCGCCGCCGTGGAAGGTCCGTCCCCCTCTTCTGCCCCATCTGGCGCGAGCCCTGGATGACGGTGGGCCCGGGCACGTATATGCATGACTTGCTAGAGGAGTGCGGGGGCCAGAACATCTTCGGCCACCGCCAGGGCCGTTATTTCGCCGTATCCCTAGAAGAGGTGGCCGCCCGCGACCCCGCCCTCGTCCTCCTGCCCAGCGAGCCCTACCGCTTCCGCCGCCGGCATATTGAGGAGCTGGCCCAGGCAGGGGTGAGGGCGGCGGTGGAGGGGCGTGCCTATTTGGTAGATGGACGTCTCCTTTGTTGGTATGGGCCTCGGCTACCCCAAGCCCTGCATGAGATGAGCCGCCTCATCCTGGGGCCATGAACGGCCGTCGCTGGCTCCTCGCCGCCTTGTGCCCCCTCCCCCTGTGGGTTTTCGCCCGCCTCCTGAGCTGGGCCAACGAGAGGCGAGAGCTCCATGAGCGCCCCTACCGAACGGTGATGGTGGAGGGGGCCAGCGTACACTATCGGGACGAGGGGCGGGGGCCGACGGTGGTGCTCATCCACGGCATGGGAGGCTCACTAGACAACTTCCGCCCCACCTTCCAGCTGTTGGTGGAGGCGGGGTTCCGCGTCCTGGCGGTGGACCTGTTGGGATTTGGCTACTCCGACCGCGCCCTCTGGGCCGACCTCTCGCCCCAGGGTCACGCCCGCACCATCGTGGCCCTTTTGGACGAGGTGGGGGTGGGAAGGGCTTCGTTCATTGGCCACTCCCTGGGAGGGGCCATTGCCCTCCATCTGGCCTATAGGTATCCCGAGAGGGTAGAGAGGCTGGTGCTGGTCTCCAGCGCTGTCCCTGGCCGCCTCATCCCTGGGCTATTGCGGCCCATATGGTGGGACCCTGTGCTGGAGGTCATCGTTTCGTTCTGCCTCCACTTCTGGCCTGCGCGGGAGATGCTCTGGCGGGGAGGAGTATACGATGCTGCCACCCTCACCCCCGAGCTGCGGGAGGCGATGCGCCGCCCTTCCCTCATCCGGGGGACCACCAGGGCGGTGGTGGCCACCGGCAAGGCCCTCCTGAGGGAGGCCCCCTTGGTGCTGCGGGAGATCCGCCATCCCGTCCTCATCCTCTGGGGGGCGGAAGACCGCTGGCTGGACCTGCGCAGCGCCTATTACCTCCTCAGCTCCCTTCCCAACGCCCGCTTGCGTGTCATCCCCCGGGCCCGCCACATGGTGCTGGAGGAGAGGCCGGAGGAGGCCCACGCCGAGATCCTGGCCTTTCTGACACAGGAGCCCACCCCTACTCTGCGCCGTAGCGATCTGTTATCCTGATGACTGGATAGCTCTCTCGATGAGAGGTGATGTGAAGTGTTGAACCATCTGAAGACGGTGGCCCTCCTGGCCTTGCTGGGCGCCATATTTATGGGCATCGGCGTCCTTCTGGGAGGTTTCCATGGCCTTATCGTTGGTCTCATCATGGCCCTACTCATGAACGGGATGGCGTACTGGTTCTCGGACCGTATCGCCCTCATGGCCATGGGGGCGAGGGAGGTATCCCCTAGCGAGGCGCCAGAGTTGCACCGTCTGGTGGAGGAGGTAGCGGCCCAGGCTGGGCTACCCAAGCCGCGGGTGGCCATCGTCCAGGCTGAGCAGCCTAACGCCTTCGCCACCGGCCGCGACCCCAAGCACGCGGTGGTGGCCGTCACCACAGGCATCTTGAGGCTGCTAGACGAGCGAGAGCTGCGGGCCGTTCTGGGGCACGAGCTGGCCCATGTGAAGAACCGGGACGTCCTCATAGGGACCATCGCTGCGGTCATCGCGGCTGCCATTAGCTTCGTGGCCTGGATGTTGCAATGGACCCTCCTATGGGGCGGCTACGGTTGGGGTGGCTCCCGACGGGACAACGCCACAGGTTGGCTCTATCTGCTGGCCATGCTGGCCACCGTCATCCTGGCGCCCATCGCCGCCACCATCGTCCGATTGGCCATATCCCGCACCAGAGAGTATGAGGCGGACGCTTCAGGGGCGCGCATAACGGGGGCCCCCATATCCCTGGCCAACGCCCTGCAGAAGCTGGAGGCCTATGCCCAGGCCCGCCCCATGAACGTGAACCCCGCCCTTTCCCACCTTTACATCGTCAACCCCCTGCGCGGCCGGGCGCGGGAGGACTGGCTGGTGAGCCTTTTCCAGACCCATCCGCCCATCAGCAAGCGGGTGGAGCGCCTATACGAGCTGGCGCGCCGCATGGGGGTATACGCCTAAAGGCGGGCCACCCCGGTGCGCACGGCCGCCTCATAGACGGCCTGGGCCACGGCCTGGAACATCTCCCGGTTAAAGATGGAGGGGATGATGTACTCAGGGGAGAGCTCCTCCTCCTTGACGGCGGCGGCGATGGCCTGGGCAGCGGCCAGCTTCATCTCGGCGTTGATGCAGCGGGCATGAGCGTCCAAGGTGCCCCGGAACAGCCCTGGGAAGCACAAGGCGTTGTTGATTTGATTGGGGTAATCGGAGCGGCCGGTGGCCATCACCTTCACATATGGCTCGGCCTCCTCGGGCCTTATCTCTGGGTCGGGGTTGGCCAGGGCAAAGACGATGGGGTCACGGTTCATCTTGCGCACGTCGTCCACCTTCAGCAAGCCCCCCACTGAGAGTCCCAGGAAGAAGTCCGCCCCTTCCATGGCGTCCGAGAGGGAGCCCTTGAGGCGACGGGGGTTGGTGTTTTGGGCCAGCCACTCCTTATAGGGGTTCATGTCTTCCCGCCGCCCTTCGTATATGATGCCCGCCCTATCCACTACCACGATGTCCCTTACCCCCACCTGGAGAAGCATACGGGTGCAGGCCATGCCCGCCGCCCCTGCCCCACTGATGACCACCCGCAGCTCCTCGAACCGCTTTCCCACCACCTTGAGGGCGTTATACAGGGCGGCCAGAACCACCACCGCCGTGCCGTCCTGGTCATCGTGGAAGACGGGGATGTCCAGGGAGCGCTCCAGCCGCTCCAGGATCTGGAAGCATCGGGGGGCAGCGATGTCCTCCAGATTTATGCCCCCAAAGGAGGGGGCCAGCAGCTCCACAGTGTGCACGATCTCGTCCACATCCTTAGTGGCCAGACAGATGGGCCAGGCATCCACCCCGCCGAACTCCTTAAATAGCATGGCCTTGCCCTCCATCACTGGCAGGGCGGCCTCCGGCCCCAGATCCCCCAGCCCCAGAACAGCAGAGCCATCGGTGACGATGGCCACAGCATTGGCCTTGATGGTGTAGTCCCACACCCGCCACGGCTCCCGGGCAATGGTCCTGCACACGCGAGCCACCCCTGGGGTGTAGACGGCAGCCAGGTCCTGACGAGTGGCAAGGCTCACGCGGTTGCGAATCTGGATCTTGCCGTGGCGGTGCAGCTCCAGTATGCGGTCGGTCACCTGGTGGACGTGCACCCCGGGCAGGGCGGCCACCGCCTCCGCCACCAGCCGGGCGTGTTCCTCATCGTCCACCCGCACAGTGAAGTCCCGGACGATGGTGGCCCCCGCCTGCACGATGTCGATGGAGCCTATATCCCCTCCCACCTGGCCGATGATGGAGGCGACCTTGCCCAGCATCCCCGGCCGGTTGGGGTAATCCGCCCTAATGGTGATGGTGTAGCCTTCGCTGATCATCTCCTGTCCTCCCATCGGAACCATCATAACACCGGCGAGGGTAGAATAGGCGGATAGCAAGGATGAGGGGCGCCCTTTTCCGAGCCCATCTAGGCGGGAGGAGAGGGCCACCGGGATAGCTGAGGGCCTGTCACGGCACCCTCTGGGTCAGCGTGTTAGCTCACGGTATAGCTGGGTGATGCGCAGGGGCAGCAGCTCCACATCCGGGACCACGGCGTAGCCCACATCCTGGCACATCTGCTTAAGGTAGTCGTGACCGTATCGGTCCACGGTGAGGCAGAAGGGGACGATGCCCTTGCGTTTGGCCTCCACCAGGGCCATATGGGTATCGTGAATGGCGTATTCCTTCTCGGTGCGGTCTCGCCCGTAGCCGTGGTCCTGCGGGCGGCCATCGGAGATGAGGAAAAGGATGCGCACCTTGGCCTCCACCTGCTCCAACTTGTGGGTGGCATGGCGGATGGCCGGGCCCATGCGGGTGGAGCGCACGGGGGCGATGCGGTCGATGCGGCGCTTGACCTTCTCCGTCAGGGGCTCCCACAGCTCCTTGATGATGTAGAACTCCACATTCTCCCGCCCGTAGCCCGAGAAGCCAAAGATGCCATAGGTATCGCCTATGGTCTCCAGGGCGCGGATAAGGAGGACGATGGCCTCCTTCTCCACGTCGATGATCCGTTTGGGCGGGGTCATGAGCTCCTGGGCGCGGCGGCTCATCCACCACGCGAAGTAGCGACGGGGGTCGTCGTCGAAATCGTCCTGGACGAAGCGGCGGGTGTGCTTGACGATCTCCTCGTCGGTGGAGGCGCTCATGTCCAGGAGGAAGGCCACCGCCACGTCCCGCTCCACCTTGTTGCGGCGCCAGTAGACCTTGCCCATGGGGGAGGCCCCCGCCTCCCGCTCCACCAAGTAGTCCACCACGGCGTCCATGTCTAGCTCTTCGCCGTCCAGGAGGCGCTTGATCTTGCGGAAGAGCTCAGGGCGGAGCATCTCGAACTGGCGGCGGGTCTGGTTGGCCAGGGCGGCGTAGCGGGCCAAGGTCTGCTCGTAATAGGCCATGGTGCCCTCGGCCACCGTATATTCCACGATGCGACACCAGCGGGGCTTATAATCGCTGGCCCGGTAGTCCCACTCGTCGTAGTAATAGTAGCGGGGCTCAGGGGTGAGAGGGTGCTCATCGTCCCCTGGGGTGCTGAGGCCGCTGGTGCGGCGCTGCTCCCGCCGCTTCTCCTTAGCCTCCTTCTCCTCCTGCGCCAGCTCCCGCTGCAGGTTGGTGAGGAATAGCTGGGTGGACTGCTGGAGGTCGGCCTCGCCGCCGTCCTTAAGCTCGATCTCCACGCTCTTGCGTAGGAGCTCCTGTAGCTGTTCAGGGCTAATGGGCGAAGGCTGGCCCTGGGATTGTCTCTCCTCCCGCAGCTTGGCCAGCAGCTGCACCAACTCCGGCTTGAACTGGCCGCGGAACTCCACAGGCTGGGGGCTTTGGTAAGGTTGCTCCTCCCCCTCCAGGTCCAGGGGCTGGCCCTGGCCCGGGGAGGCATTGGGCGAGACCTGCATCTGCTCCTGGCCTTCCCCTTCCCACTGCTCTTGCTCCTCCATGAAGATGTTGGGGAGGGAGGTGGCCAGGTCGTAGATGCGGATGGTGGCCTCGGCCACGTCCTCCACCGTGGCGTCGGGCCTTTCCACCACAGCCATGATATTCAATGCCTCCTGCAACACGGAGGCGAGGGGGCGAGGCCAAAGGAGACTGTCCTTGCCTCCCAGGGAGGCGCGCACCAGGTTCTCCACCAGCGCCTGCACCAGGGGCATCTCTTCCACGGGGGGACGTCGCGCCAGCTCCCGCTCTTGCATGGCCCGGTATTCGGCGCGGATGCCAGCGTATTCCCGGAGGATGCAGGCGTCGATGCGGGCGTCCTCTAGGATGGTGAAGATGTCCTCCGCCAAACGGCGGTGGTCGAACAAGTCGAAGAAGCGCTCCATGTCCGTGAGGGGCTGGGGCGATGGCTTATGGGAGGAGGTGGTCCTCTTCCGCTCCCGCTCTTGGCGCAGGTCGGGGAAGTGGCGGGAGGGGGCATCGAACCGGAAGCGGAAGCTGCCGAACTCCAAATGCCCCGCCTGGTGGGTGGCGTAGACCTTGTAGACGGCGAAGTTGCGCTCCCTCTCCTCGAACTCGTCCACCTTGGAGGGCAGGTAGATGGCCGTTCCCTCGGTGGTGGGGGACTCGGCCCGCACCCAGCCGATGCCCTTGTCCGCCAAGGCATCGGCCGGCCGGATGTCCACCTCCGAACCGGTGAGGGCCTTGCAGTACATGCGCAGCACCCCCATAACCCGTGACAGCTCCAAGCGGGAGGAGAGGGCCTCTATGGCCTCTTCCGCCCGGCTGGACTCCAGGCGGAAGAAGGCCTCGCCACCCTCGCGGTTGCTGAGAAGAAGCTCCGTGCCCTGGCGGTGCCACCGGGCCAGCTCATCCAGCCGTAGCCGTCCCAACAAGGGGGGAGTGTTGCGCAAGAACTCCATGGCTGCCACCGGCGAGCGAGGCAAAAGCTCCTCCGCCAGGCTCAGGACGTAGCCATGCAGGGAAGGGTCGATCTGGCCCAGGGCACGGCAGGCCTCGGCGAAGTAGTTGAAGGCCTGTTTGCCTTCCTCGTCTACCAGGCGCTTAGCCAGGCGCAAGAAGCGCACCCTCTGCTGGGGGTGTAGGCGGGCCAGCAGCTGAGGACCCCGCTCCAAATATGAGCGGGCATCGGCCCATCCGGAGACGGCCAGGGCCTCGGCGAACCGCAAGAAGGCCAGGCGGTCCTCCCCTTCCAGCGCCTGCAAGACGTGGGGGGCCACCCCTAGGCAGTGGGCAGCCAGGTCGTAGGAGCGGTCGCAGAGGATGTCCAGGAAGCTCACCATCACCCCTGCCTCCTGCAAGGTGAGGCGGCTCAGGAGGACAGGGCTCTGTTCGAAGAACTGCACGGCCAGGGAGGCGGAGCGCCAGGAGCCCTTATATAGGTGCCGCCCCAGGCTCACCCACCTGCTCAACCCCTCTCTACCGATTAGCCGTACCACGGCGGGGCTGGCCCGGAAGTAGGCGGCGGCCAGGGCAGCGGAGACAGCCGCCAGCTCCCGCCCATATTGGGCCCATTCCCATACGCCCTCCAGCCCCAACGCTTCCAACACCAGGGGGGAGGCCAGGAAATATTCGCTGCTGGCTTCCCAGGCCCGCCATGCCTGGTGGGCCAGCTCCTTACCCTCCTGGGCCCACCGCTCCAGGTCCTGGGGCTCAAGAAGAGGAGAGAGGTGACGAAGGGCCCGCCGGAAGTCCCCCACCAGGGAGGGGGAGAGGCTAGCTAGCTCCCTCTCCAGGGCGCTGAAGTCTGGGTGCCTACCCTGCCTATTCAAAGATGGAGCTCACCACCTCTTGTATGCTTCTTTGCACCTCGCGGTCATCGGTGAGGGCCCACACCACCGCCACCTGACAAGCCCGCCGGGGCGGGATACCGGCAGCTATCAGCTTGCCAGCGTAGATGAGGAGACGGGTGCTCACCCCCTCCGATAGCCCGTGCTCCTTGAGGTTGCGCACCTTCTCCCCCAGCTTGGCCAGGGCATCGGCGGTGGCCATGTCCACCCCCGCCTCGTGGGCGATGACCCGCGCCTCTATGTCCCGGGGCGGGTAGTTGAACTCGATGGCGATGAACCGCTGGCGGGTGGAGTGCTTAAGGTCCTTAAGGGCGCTCTGGTAGCCAGGGTTATAGGAGATGACCAGGAGGAAGCCATCGCGGGCCTCCACGATCTGGCCTAGCTTCTCGATGGGCAAGATGCGCCGGTGGTCGGTGAGGGGGTGGATGAGGACCGTGGTGTCCTTGCGGGCCTCCACGATCTCGTCCAGGTAGCATATGGCCCCCGCCTTCACGGCCCGGGTGAGGGGGCCGTCCACCCAGCGGGTGGTCTCCCCCTCCAGGAGGAAGCGCCCCACCAGGTCGCTGGCGGTCAGGTCCTCGTGACAGGCCACCGTCACCAAGGGGAGGCTAGTGCGCGATGGCGCCTTGCCTGTCACGTCCTTGATGATGGTGAGAGGGCGCCCCAACTTGTAGGCCATGTATTCCACAAAACGGGTCTTGCCACAGCCCGTGGGCCCCTTGAGGAGGACGGGGATCTTTTGGCGGTAGGCGGCGGTGAAGAGCTCTACCTCGTCCCCCACGGGCTCGTAGAAGGGCTCCTCTCTTAGGACATACTCCTCGATGGCGTATTGGCGGTAGCCCAGGGCCTCTTCCATCTCCTCCGTCACCTCTCCCTCCCGGTGAGGCGGGCTGTTAGCTTTTGCCACTCCTCCTCCACCTGCCGCCGTGTCTCCTCCAGGGGGCAGCTGGTATCGATGACCACATGGGCCCGCTGCGCCCTCTTCTCATTATCCAACTGGGCGCGGATGCGGGCCATGGCCTCCTCCACGGGGATGCCGCTGCGGGCCGCTGCCCTTTGGGCGGCCACCTCCGGTGGGGCCACCGTCACCCATATCTCGTCCACTAGGTCGTCCCAGCCTGCCTCCAGCAGGAGGGCGGCCTCCACCACCGCCACCTGGACCCCCTCCTGGCGGGCCAGCTGGGCCAGCTGCTCCTGCATGGCCTGGCGGATGCGGGGATGGGTGATGCGGTTGAGGCGGGCCAAGGCCTCAGCGTCGGCGAAGACCAGCTGCGCTAGGCGGCGACGGTCTATCCGCCCACCATCCCCCAGCACCTGGGGGCCGAAGGCCTCCAGGATCTCGTAGTAGGCAGGGCGCCCCGGCTCGTAGACCTGGTGCCCCAGCTGGTCGGCCTGGATCACCACCGCCCCCTTCTCGCGCAACATCTCCGCCACGGTAGACTTGCCCGTGCCCAGCCCCCCAGTAAGGCCGATGACAAACACTCTGCCCACGTTTCCCCTATGGACAAAATGCCCCGACGCTGTCGGGGCTCAGCTCCTGATCTTATCCGTGGCTGCACCTACGCGTCAAGGTGGCCTTACCTGCCCACCTCCTTCATGACCTTTACCTTCTCGATCATCAGCGGGATGATCTCCTTCCAATCGGCCACGATGCCCCAGCGGGCGGCCCGGAAGATGTTGGCCTCTGGGTCCTTGTTGATGGCCACGATGTTCTTCACTTGAGAGATGCCGGCCATGTGCTGGGAGGCCCCCGATATACCCACGGCGATGTATAGATCAGGGGTCACCACCTTGCCAGTGAGGCCGATCTGGGCCGAGACAGGATACCAGCCCAGGTCGCAGGCGGCACGGCTTGCCCCTACCGCACCACCCAGGAGCTGGGCCAGCTCCTCCAGCTTGCGGAACCCCTCAGGGCCACCCATGCCCCGTCCGCCGGAGACGATGATGCGGGCATCCTCCAGCCTCACCCCCTCCACTTTCTGCTTCTCCCTTCCCACCAGACGGGTGGGGATGGAGGCTGGGTCCAGACCCGCCTCCAGCCTCTCCACCTGGCCCTGGCGCGAGGGGTCGGGCTCCAAGGGCTCCTGGGCCTTGGCCCTCAGGGTGGCCATGGCCGGGGACGTGTTGAAGGAGTACTTGGCGTGGGCGTTGCCCCCATAGCATGGCCTGGTGAAGATGATGCGCCCCTCCCTCACCTCCAGGTCGATGCAGTCCATGGCCACAGCGGTGCCCAGGCGGGCAGCCAGCCGCGGCGCCATGTCCCTCCCCATAGGCGTCTGGCCCAGGAGGATGAGGGCTGGCGCCACCTCTTTGGCCAACCTCTCACCTACGGGGACATAGGCCTCCCCCAGGTAGTCCTTCAGGAGGGGGTCGTCGACTACCAGCACACGGTCGGCGCCGCGGGCGATGGCCTCTTGAGAGTGACCATCTAAACCCGCACCGAGGATGGCACAGGCCACCTGCCCCCCGAGGACCTGGGCCATCCGCCGCGCCGCCCCCAACAGCTCAAAGGTGATGGGCGCCAGCTTCCCCTCTTCCGTCAGCTCGGCGAAGACCAGCACGTCTTGGGCCATGGCTCCTCCCCCTCAGATGAGCTTGGCTTCCCGCAAACGCTGCAGGAGCTTCTCCACCTTCTCGTCGGCTGTATCGCCCTCGATGAACTCCGTCTCCACCTTCACCTGGGGGACGTAGAGGGCCTCCAGGTTGACCCGGTTCTTGAGCTGGGCCACGTCCAGCCCCAGGTCGGCCGCCTTCCATACGGTCACCTGCTTGCGGGCAGCCATCATAATCTGCCGCAACTGGGGATAGCGGGGCTCCCCCAGCTCGTTGGAGACGGTGACCACCGCCGGCAGGGGGGCCTCCACCGTCTCGAATCCGTCCAGCAGGACGCGCTCCGCTCGCACCTTGCCATCCACCACCTGGACAGACTTGACGATGGTGATGCAGGGCAGGCACAAGACCTCGGCGATGGTGGGCCCCACCACGCCCATGTCCCAATCCACCGCCTGTCGCCCGGTGATGATGAGATGGAAGGGGGAGAGCTTCTCTCTGATGGCCTGAGCTAACACCTGGGCCGTCACCCAGTGGTCGGCCTCGTACAGGGCGGGGTCGTCGATGAGGTAGCCCTCGTCGGCCCCCATGGCCAGGCAGTGCTTGATGGCGTCCCGGAAGGACTCGGGGCCCATGCTGATGACGCTGATCTTGACATCACCCAGGGCGTCCCTCACCCGCAAAGCGGCCTCCACACCGATGGGATCGAACTGGCTGGGCACCGGCGCTATCCCAGGGGCCGGGATCACCTTCTTCTGAGCCTCGTCCACCCGGAACTGGGAGGGGGGCGTCTCCGGGTCTGGCACCTGCTTCACGCAACAGACGATGTGCAAGGCCATGGCCTCATCCCTCCAATGTGAAAACCTTCACCTCGAGTATAGCAGGCGGCCTGGCCAAGGCAAAGGTTCAGACCCGCCGCCTCGCCTCAGGGCGAACCACGCTCCTTTCCAGCATCTCGGCCACGTCCAAAACAGACATCCCCTTCTGGGCCGCCGTGGGCACCGACCCTACCCCTTCCTCGAACATCTGGAGACAGAAGGGACAGGCCACGGCGATGAGCCGGGCCGGGGTGGAGGCCGCCTCCTCAGTGCGGACATGGTTGACGCGCCGGCCCCCGGACTCTTCTACCCACATGTGGCCCCCGCCCGCCCCACAGCAGAAGGTGTGCTTGCGATGCCGCCCCATCTCCACCAGCTGGGCGCCTGTAGCAGCGATGACCTGGCGCGGGGCGGCCGAGATGTCGTTGTGGCGGGCCAGATAACAGGGGTCATGGTAGGTGACCAGCACACCCCACAACTCGCCCATGTCCGCAAGCCTCAGGCGCCCCTCGCTTACGAGCTGGGCCAGGAGCTGGGTGTGGTGAACCACCTGGAACCGCCCCCCCAACTGGGGGTACTCGTTCTTCATGACGTTAAAGCAGTGGGGGCAGTTGGCTACGATCTTCCTGACGCCCTTGGCCTTGAAGGTCTCGATATTCTGCTGGGCCTGTAGTTGGAACAGGTATTCGTTGCCCAGACGGCGGGCGGGGTCGCCCGAGCACACCTCCTCCGCCCCCAGGACGCCAAAGGAGACGCCGGCCTGCAAGAGGAGACGCGCCATGGCCTTGGTCACCTGGACGTTGCGCTCCACCAGGGCCCCTGTGCACCCCACCCAGTAAAGGTACTCCTGGGAGCCATCGAAGATGGGGACCTGTAGACCCTGGGCAGCCAGCTCCTCTAGCCACGAGGTGCGGGTGAGCTGGGTCCCCCGCCAGGGGTGCCCCCTTTGCTCCAGCTGCATGAGGGTGGCCTGGGCCGTCTCCGGCATGCGAGCCTCCTCCATCACCAGGTAGCGCCGCATGTCCATGAGCTTCTGGATGTGCTCGATGAAGAAGGGACACTGCTGCTCACAGGCGCCGCAGGTGAGGCAGTCCCATATGGTGTTGAAGGAGACCACATCGCCAGCCACCGGCCGCTCTTCGTCCCAGCGCTGGCCCCGCCAGCGGGCTGTCCATATCTTGGGCCCTACCTGCTGCATATAGGCCTTGATGTCCTGCAGAAATCCCATGGGGGTGAGCTCTTTGCCGGTGTTGTAGGCCGGGCAGTGGGCCTCGCAACGGCCGCAGCGGACGCATACGTCCACGTCCATAAGCTGCTTCCAGGTGAAGTCCACCAGGCGACCCGCCCCGAAGCGCTCCGCCTTCTCGAAGTCCTCAATGGGCACCAGGGCCGCCCCCGCCAGCGCCGCCCCCGTGGGGGAGAGGCGGCGGAAGAAGATGTTGGCCGCCCCTAGGAGGATGTGGGAGAGCTTGCCATACCCTACCCAGGCCACCCAGGCCAGGGCCAAGGGCAGGTGGAGCCACCAAAAGGCCTTGTGGATGTTGAGCATGAGGGTCGGGCTGGCCCCCGCCGCCAAGGCCGCCTTGCCGATGAGGAACCCTATGGGCGACCAAGGGGCCCAATCGGGGTCGGTGACCAAGCCGTCGCCCACGGCGATGGGCTCCCCCCTGAGCTCGGTGACGCCCACCCGCATTCCCTCCACCAGGAAGCCGGAGAGAAGGATGGCGAGCATGAGGGCCAAAAGGACCCCATCGTCCCAGAGGCTGCCCAGCCGCATCTTGGGGTGTTTCCACACATAGCGCCGGTACAGGGCCATGAGAACGCCCACGGTGGCTGCCATCCCCGCTATGTCTAGAGCCAAGGAGTAGCCTAGGTAGACGTTCCCCTTCAAGAACTCCTTGATGTCGTCGTGGAAGGCCAGCATAAGGGTGCCGATGAAGAGATACGTCCACCCCCAGAAGATGAGGAGGTGCATGAGCCCAGCGTAGAGGTCGTTGGGCAGGCGCCCTTGGCCTAGCCCGTAGAGGAGGAACACCTTCGCCCTCTCCCACGGGCGATCCCACCGCACCTCCCTCTTGCCCAGGAGCCAGAGGCGGGCTCGCAGGAGAGGGCCCGCGGCCAGCACCAGCAGGACGACCCCTGTGGCCCCATAGGCCACAAAGCGGGCCCACTTGGCGATGTTGAAGAAGACCTCCCTGGTGGCCTCGTCCATACCCTGGCGGGAGGCCAGAACAGCCAGGGCCGCCACTAAGGGCGCCAGGGTCAAGGCCAAGAGATATATGGCCACGGTCAGTGCCAGGCGGGCGCGCGGCGAAGCCACCTTTGGCTCCCAAGCCATCCCCTTACCTCCCACTGGGAATTGTTACAGCCCAGCCTATCTTAACCCCTCCCTCAGGGGAGGGTCAAACCTCCCTATAATGGATATGACTATGGCCTTGGAGATTAGGGAGGCCCACCCCCAGGAGCTAGCGGAGGTGGCCCTTGTCACCTCCCTAGCCTTCGATGCTGGCCCTGTGTCAGACACCCTCCTCCAACTGGGTGTCTATGAGATCTTCGAGCCCATAGGGTGCTGGGAGGATGGGCGGCTGGTGGCCTGCCTATCGGTAGGGCCCATGGCCGCCGCCTACGAGGGGGTGGATGTGCCCTTGGGGGCCGTATCCATGGTCTCCTGCCTCCCCGAGGAGCGCAGGCGAGGCCTAGTGGGGAGGCTCCTGGTGCACGCTCTGGAGCACATGCGACGGCGGGGCCTGGTGCTTTCGGGCCTCTTCACCCCTCACCCCTCTCTTTACCGTCGCTATGGCTGGGCCGTGGCCCACCGCCAAGTGCGCTACATCTTCCACCCCAAGGACCTGACCCCTCGCTGGCTGCAGCGGCCGCGGGGCAAGGCGCACCGCGTGCAGGAGGAGGACTGGCCTCTGCTGGACTCCATCTACGGCCAGTGGCGCAAGGGCCGCAATGGCCTCCTGGCCCGCTCCGAAGCGTGGTGGCGGCGGGCCGTCTTCGGCGGCCTCTACTACCCCCGGAGGCGCCCGCGGGAGGCGGTGGTGTGGCACGGCCCAGATGGGCGCCCCACCGGCTACGTCGTCTATGATGCCGAGCAGAGGCGGCTGGAGCGGGAGGAGGTCCACCTCCTCACGGTGCGGGACATGGTGGCCCTGGACGGCGATGCCTATGCTGGCCTCCTCCGGTTCCTCCTCTCCTTCGATATGGCCCGCGATGTGGTGCTCCCCGGCGATGCCCTGGAGCCCCTCCTGGTGGCAGTAGACGAGGCTCAGCGCGTAGAGGCCCGCATAGGCGTGGGGATGATGCTGCGCATCGTGGACGTCCCAGGGGCCCTGTCCCTGCGCCCCACCACCGCCCCCGATGGGCTATCCCTCCTCTTGGCCATTAGGGACGCCTCCGCACCGTGGAACGACGGTCTGTGGTGGGTGGAGGCGGGCGGAGGACGTCTCCACGTCTTGCCAGGGCGCGGCGAGCCGGACTTAGCATGTGACGTGGCCCACCTAGCCCCTATCTACAGCGGCCTACTATCGGTGCGGGAAGCGGCGCGCACAGGCCTAATAGAGGTCAAGGACGAGCGGGCCATGGCCCTCGCCCAACGCCTCTTGGAGGCGCGCCTACCTCCTGGGGCGCCCGACCCCTTCTAAGGGCACCACGCCCCTCAAGGGCTAGCGGCCCCCTCAAGAGCCGGTGGTGGGGGACGGGGAGATCACCTCGTTCTTGGGCTCTCCATAAAGGGTGCGCAGCTCCGTCTTCAGCACCTTGCCCAAGTAGTTCCTAGGGAAATCGGGCACAAAGGCATAGTACTTGGGGGCCTTGTAGCTGGCCAGGCGCTCCTTGACGAAGGCCGTCAGCTCCTCAGGGGTGGGGAGGTCCTGGAAGTCCTTGGGGATGATGATGGCCTTCACCTCCTCGCCCCATTCCACATCCGGCACCCCTATTACAGCCGCCTCCGCCACCTTGGGGTGTTGCTCCAGCACGTTCTCGATCTCGCCGGGGGCGATATTCTCGCCGCCACGGATGATGAGGTCCTTGGTGCGCCCAGTGATGTAGACGTAGCCGTCCTCGTCTATATAGCCCACATCACCGGTATGGAGCCAGCCGTCCTTGAGGGTCTGGGCCGTCTCCTCGTCCCGACGCCAATAGCCCGCCATGACCCTGGGGCCGGCGACCACGATCTCCCCCTCCTGGCCAGGGGGGAGGATGTTGCCTTGGGGGTCCATGATGGCCACCTCCACATCGGGCATGGGCCGGCCCACCGAGCGCAAGCGGCGCAGGGCCTTCTCCCTCTCCGGCCCCGGCTCCTCGGGTATGCGGTGGTCCTCAGGGCCCAGGAAGGTGAGGGTGGAGGTGCTCTCCGTCTGGCCGTAGGCGTTCATGAGGCCCACATTGGGCCACTTGCGGAACTTCTCAATGGCGTTGATGAGCACTTCATAGGGCATGGGGGCAGCGCCATAGGCCAGCAGGCGCAGAGAGCTGAGGTCGTACTTGTCGAAATCGGGGTGCTCGATGACCCGTTTGACCATGGTGGGCACCAGGAAGGAATGGGTGACCCGATACCGTTGCACGGCCTCCAACCAGGCCTGGGCATCGAACTGGGGTAGGATGACCAAGGTGCGGCCGCCCCATACCGCCGAGAGCATGGTGGTGGCCCCAGCGATGTGGTAGAAGGGGACAGCCAAGAGCTGCACCTCCCACTCCTCGGCCGTGGGGTCAGCGGGGGAGACGGTGTTGGTGACATATACAGACATGGCCAGGTGGGTCAGCACTACCCCCTTGGGAAGGGCGGTGGTGCCGCTGGTGTACATGAGGATGGTGGGGTCGGAGTCGTCCACCTCCACAAACACTTCCTCCGGAGGGTGCTGGGCCAGCAGATCATCGTAGTTGAGCATCCCCTCCGGGCGTGCGTCGTAGCAGATGTAGTGGCGAACGGTGGACAGCTCTCCCTTTATGGAGTCCGCCAGCCCCAGATACCGCTGGCCCACTAGCAGGGCCACCGATTCCGAGTTGTTGAGCATATATATGAGCTCTTCCCGCTTGGCCCGGTAGTTGATGGGGACGAACACCAGGCCCAGCTTGGCGCTGGCGTAATAGGTCTCCACGTATTCGATGGAGTTAAGGGCCAACACCGCCAACCTATCGCCCTTGCTCAAGCCCAGGGACTGGAGGGCATTGGCTAGGCGCAGCACCCGCTCCTGCAACTGGCCGAACGTCTCCTCCCGGCCCTCACAGATGAGGCCCACGCGATCGGGCACCACCGAGGCAGCGATGGTCAGGAACTCAGCCGTATTCATGGGGTCCCCCTCCTGGACGCTTATTGTCGGTTACATTTTATCGATGTCTCTCATGCCTGGCCAGGGGCCCGTAAACGGGCCAAGGCTGCCTGGAGGCCATGTGCACCCAGCAAGCGCAAGACCAGGCGCTCCTCCCAGGCCAGCGCTTGCGGTAGCGGCATGTCCAGGCCACGGCGCAACGCCTGCTTGAGGAGGGAGAGGGCCTGGCCCTTGCCCAGCAGGGAGCGGGCCAGGGCCTCAGCTTGGGAGAAGAGGCTCTGGCGGGGCACCACCATATGCACTATCCCGAGGCGCAGGGCTTCCCTGGCGGGTATGGGGTCGCCCGTGAGGATCATGTGAAGGGCCGACACCCGCGGCGCCGTGCGGGGGAGGGTCTGGGTCCCCCCGGCGGAAGGTATGTAGCCCAGGTTCACCTCCGGCAGCCCCAGGCGGGCGTCCTCGCTAGCGATGCGCAGGTCGCAGAACAGGGGCAGCTCCAGCCCTGCCCCCAGGCACCAACCATGCAGGCAGGCGATGGTGGGCTTGGGAAAGGCCTCCATGAGGGCCCATATGTCCCGCTGGAAGCGGGCGCGACGGGCCTCCACATAGGAAGGGGCAGTGCCGAAGTCGGCGATGTCCGCCCCGGCGCAGAAGGCCCTCTCCCCCGCCCCACGCAACAGCACCACCTCCACCTCTGGGTCGTCCCGGGCGGCCAGCAGGGCCTCCCACAGCTCGTCCCGCATCTGGAGGTTAATGGCGTTGAGGACATGGGGGCGGTTAAGGGTGATCCACACCAGCCCCTCGTCCTTCTCATAGAGGATGGTCTGGAAGGGGGAGGGTTGGGCCATGGCCCTACACCCAGTCGGGGCGGCGTACGGCGCTGCGTTGCTTGGTGCGCCATATCCGCTCCAGGTCGGCGTTTACCTTCTGGGTCAGCTCCTTCATGGCTTCGGAGCCGGTGCGCATCTGTTCGCTGAACCAGCGGCGGAGCTGGGCCCTGTCCTCCTCGGAAAGCTCCGCCTCTTGGGCCAGCTTCTGGACGATGAGGAGGAGGAGCTCCCGCGCCTCGTCGACCTCCAGCTCCACCCTCATGGCTACCTCCGCAGGTCTTTGGTGGAGATGTAGCGGCCACGCATGCGCACTTGGCGGGTGGTCTTCTCGTCTAGGTAGTTGCCCAGGGCCTCGTTCATGGCCAGGGCCAATTGGTCCATCTCTACCGTGCCTAAGGCGTGGAGGGACCGCCAGCGGCGCACCTTGGCCCGCCCATCGTCCGAGAGGCCAGCGTGGTCGACGATGTAGGACGTGATGAGGCTCATGAGGGACCATGCCTCATCAGCCTCCAGGATGACCTGCATACCCATCCCTCCCTCATGTCCCGGTGAAGCGAGGGCGGCGCTTCTCCAGGAAGGCCCGCACCCCCTCCGCCCGGTCGGCGGTGGTCTGAAGGATGATGGTGAGGTCGGCCTCATAACGCAGGGCCTGCTCCAAGGGCATCTCAGAGCCCCATTGCACCGCCTCCTTGGCATAGCGTACGGCGATGGGGCCCCTCTCAGCGATGCGCTGGCAGATGGTCTCCGCCTCTGTCAGCAGGTCCTGGGGCTCCGTCACCTGGCTCACTAGCCCTATCTGTAGGGCCTGGGAGGCGTCCACTTCCGCCCCCGTAAAGAGCATGTAGGTGGCCCAGGACCGCCCTACCACCCTGGCCAGCCGTTGCACTCCCCCGGCCAGGGGCAACAGGCCCAGAGTGGCCTCCGGCAGGGCGAAGCGGGCATCTCGGGAGCAGATGCGCACATCACAACAGAGGGCCAGTTCCAGGCCGGCGCTCAGGCAACGGCCGCCGATGGCGCATACCACTGGCCGCGGCAGGGTGGCTAAGGGATCGAAGGCATGAGTGAGGGGGAAGGGCATGAGCCCCTCCTGCTCCACCTGCTCCCAGTCCCACCCCAGGGAGAAATCCGGCCCCTGCGCCGAGAGGAGCACCACCCGCACCTCCTCATCAGGCTCGATGGCATCGCAGATGTCCTGCAGAAGGGCCAGGAAGTGGGCATCGATGCGATTGCCCCTTTGGGGCTGGTCAATGACGAGGTGGGCAATATGGCCCCGCTTCTCCCAACGCAACGGTTGCACAGCTTCACCCCTTGGCTGAAATGCCGACCTCTGGCATTTTACGATCTGAAGGCCTTAAGCTACAAGGTTGAGAGGCGTAAGCGATGCAAGAGGCCATCGCTTTAGGAGCAGGGCTCGGGATCCTATATTTACTGATGGTGCTTGCCCTGGCCATCATCATACGGTGGGACGCCCGCCAGTCAGGTGAGCCAACCCACCAGCCCACCCACGGCCAGGCTTACCACCACCACGGCCAGAATAAATAGGAGCATCAAGAGGCCTGCATACTCCCGCATGCGCTACCTCCCCGCTCCATTGTGGTCTGCTGGGTCTGGTGGGGCAAGGGCTTAAAGGGCAGCCCCTGTGGAGAGAAGAAGGCCCTTGCCTACCACCTCCCCAGCCAGCACCAGGACCATAACGATGTACAAGAGCCCGGTGGCCGATTGCATGGCCCTGACGGCGCTGGACTCATAAGCCATGTAGGCGAAGAGCATGGGCAGGGCCATACCTCCGGCCACCTTCAGCCATAGGAAGGGGTTCCCCTTTACATCCCCACCCCCTGCAATGGGGTCGTGGGGTAAGGCCAAGGCCAGGGCAGTGACCACCCATTGCAAGGCCATGCCCCCCAACAGGAGGATGACCAGCTCCTTAAGGGGCTGCTGAGACATGCGTGGCGTCACCAGATACCAGTGGCCCAGGATCATGCCCATCACCGCCCCCCCAACCACCAATGCCCCCACCCCTAGGGCGAGGAAGCCCCCCAAATATCCCCACAGGGGTCCATCCAGGACGGCCGCCCCTATCCCCACTATTCCCAGCCCTAGGAGGGAGGCCAGCAGCCCCACGTAACGGGAGGCAGGGCGCTGGCGGACCATGGCCAGGGCATAAGCCATGGCCAGGCCCAGATAGGCCGCCAGTGCAGCCCGTAGCGGCAAACCGAGGCGCCATTGAAGAGGATAAGAGCCTACGGTCGCTGGAAAGGACATCTGCAGAGCCACCAACAGAGCCAGGGAGGCCAAGGCGGCCGTGAGGAAGGCGCCGAACTTGAGAAAGCTCCAGGGCACCAGGCCCCGCATCTGCGTCCACCACAGGGCCCACAGGGACCCCACCGCCACCTCTATGAGCAGTATCAGGAAGACCTGGGGGAGGCCCGTTGCGTCCATGCGGTGCAAGCTCAATTGTCATCTGGCCATGGCCTTGCCGTCAACGAGGCCCCGGCGGCGGGGCCTTCCAGCCACGGGCCGCTTACTAGTAGTAGGCCAGCTTCAGTTGCCGGTCGGTGATGCCAGGGACGGGGAAGGAGCCTGCCAACTCCCGCACCTGTTGCCGGACGCGTGCCAAAACCTCCTGGTCGCCCATGTGGTCCAGGACGGTGGCGATGAGGCGGGCGATGAGCCGCATCTCCTGGGGCCCCATGCCGCGGCTAGTGAGGCCAGGAGTGCCCAGGCGGATGCCACTGGTGACCGTCGGCGGACGGGGGTCATAAGGGATGGTGTTCTTGTTGCAGTAGATGCCCACAGCATCCAGGGCCCGTTCGGCGTCCCGGCCCGTGACCCCCTTAGGGGTGAGGTCCACCAGCACCAGGTGGTTATCGGTGCCCCCGGAGACCACCCGCAAGCCCAGGGCCATGAGCTCCTCAGCCAGGATGCGGGCGTTCTCCACCACCCGCTGCTGATACTCGCGGAACTCAGGGCGCATGGCCTCCCCAAAGCATACGGCCTTGGCAGCGATGATGTGCATATGAGGGCCTCCCTGAAGGCCGGGAAAGACGGCCCGATCCACCCTCTCGGCCAACTCCTGCGTGCAGAGGATGAAGGCCGAGCGGGGCCCGCGCAGGGTCTTGTGGGTGGTGGAGGTCACCACATGAGCATAGGGCACTGGCGAGGGGTGGACGCCGGCAGCCACCAGCCCAGAGATATGGGCCATGTCAGCCATGAGGTAGGCCCCCACGGCATCGGCTATCTCCCGCGCCTTGGCGAAGTCGATGATGCGGGGATAGGCGGTGGCCCCCACCACGATGACCTTAGGTCGGTGCTCCTTGGCCAGTTGCCACATCTGGTCGTAGTCGATGCGCTCCGTCTCCCGGTCCACTCCGTAGTGGAAGAACCGCCAGATGCGAGAGGTGATGCTCACCTTATGGCCATGAGTGAGGTGGCCACCTTGGTCTAGACGCATGGCCAGGGCCATGTCCCCTGGCTCCATGAGGGCGAAATAGGCCGCCAGGTTGGCGTCGGCCCCCGAGTGGGGCTGGACGTTGGCGTGCTGGGCCTTAAACAACTCCTTGGCCCGCCGGATGGCCAGCTCCTCTACCTCGTCCACGTGCTGGCACCCACCGTAGTATCGGCGGCCGGGGTAGCCCTCCGCGTACTTGTTGGTGAGGACGGAGCCCATGGCCTCCAGCACCGCCGCCGACACATAGTTCTCAGAGGCCATCATCTCCAGGCCATAGGTCTGGCGCTCCTCCTCACGGGCGATGATGGCCGCCACTTCAGGATCGCGTTCCTCTAGCACGCCCATGCTCTGCCCTCCCGCAAGACCCTCGAGGCCAGTGTAAGATGACGGGAGGCGGGGGTCAACGTAGGCCCATGCCCCTGTCCCGCACCTCCCAGGCGAAGCGGGCCAGCGCCATGATGCCGCCCGTCACCAAGGAGTGGCCCCCAAGTAGGACAGGCACCGGCGCCGAGATGAGGGCATGGGTAAGGCGACGTAGCCTGGGCTCGCCTATCTCATGGGGCCGGCCCAGGTCCGAGAGGAAGCGGTCGCGCCGGGAAGGCTCCATGCCCAGGTGGGACATGAGGACCCTTGTATCCACCACCGCCGCATCCCCGAGGAGGGCCAGGGCCCTGGCCAGCCCCTCCTCGCCCAACGCCTCGGCCATCATCCCCAGGAGGGAGCGGGCGCGAAGGCCCAGGGCCTGCAAGCCCCGCTCCTCAGCCAGGAGGCGCACGCGGCATGCCGTCCCCTCCTCCAAGAAACGCCATACGTGGCTCCCCACCCTCCCCACCACGAAGAGCTGCGCCTGGGGGTCCGTCAGCACAGGCAAAAGGGCCTGGTAGCGCCCCAGCTCCAGCGGCACCTCCCGCGCCCACCGTTGCAGGCGGGGCCCTGGGGCATACCCTGTGAGCTTGAGGATGGCCACATCGGCCGGGGTATCGAGGTCGAAGGTGGTGGAGAGGGTACGGGGCATCTCCCACGTGGGCAGGCCCACACCGGCCAAGAGGCGCGCCAAGGCGTTATCGCGCGCCGGGGGCTCGATGGAGAGGATGGCATGGGCCGGCCTAACGGCCACCAGGTCCGACGAGTGGAGGTTGTTGGTCACCACTCCCTCCCGACGGGCCAAGGCCATGGCCACCGCTGCCCACTCCTCCAGGGAAAGGAGGGGCAGGGCGCCGCCGCCTATGTAGACCAGGGAGGGGGGCTTTAGCCTTGCCACCACCTCCTGGAGACGGTGCCCGAAATGAAAGGGCCCTTCATCCACCACCACCTCCACACCCTTAGGGAGGGGGCCCAGGGCATCCGGGGAGGGGGTGAGCAGGAGGGCGCGCTCATAGGCCCCCGTGGCCATAGCCATGTCCAGGGCATCGAGGGCAGCCGCCCGCCGCGCCCCGTCCACCAGCTCCTCCTCAGGAGTGGGGCCTGAAGGCCCCAGGAAGATGACCAAAAGTGGCCTCTCCACCCCTATCCCTCACGGGCACAGGTGATGGCCCATACCCCCTCCGCCCCTGCTGCTAGCAGGGCGCGGGCGCAGGCATCCAGGGTGGCGCCGGTGGTGGCCACGTCGTCCACCAACAACAGGCGCCGCTTGGGCAGGGGGCGGGAGGCCCTCACGGCCTGGGCCACCTCCTGCCATCGCCGCTGGGCGGGGAGGCTTACCTGGGGAGGTGTCCACCGCCGCCGCAGCACGCCCCTGAGCAGTGGCAGCCTCACCTCCTTTGCCAGGGCCGAGGCCAAGAGGGAGGCCTGGTTGTAGCCACGCGCCCGCTCCCGCACCCATGGGGAGGGAACAGCCACCATCGCCTCCACCGGCGGGGCCCAGGCGGCCAGGAGACGAGCCATGGGACGAGCAAGGGAGGGGGCCAAGGAGGACATGCCGCGGAACTTGAGGGCGTGTATCGCCTCCCGCACTATGCCCTCGTAGCGGAAGGGGCTGCGGAGGGCCCTGAACGCTGGAGGGGCCTGCTGGCACCGGTGGCAGATGCCACCTCCTGCCCAGTCCTGCCAACATATTGCGCAACGCGGGGGCAAGGCCTTGGGGGCCTGGGCCAGGCAGCCATGGCACAGGGGCCCACGCCCCTGGCCACAGCCCAGGCAGGGGACGGGGAAGAGGATCTCCAGCGCCCGCTCCAGCACTGTGCCTATGCTCACGGGCCCATGGTACTGGGCGCCGCCAGCCCTTTCAACCGCGCCTTGCCGGCCTTCCGTCCCCGTCTTACACTTAAGGCCGATGAAGGTGAAGGTGCGCCTCTTCGCCAGGATAAGGGAGCTAGCTGGCATCAGCGAGATGGAGGTGGAGATAGGGGAAGGGATGTCGGTGGGGGAGGTGTTCGAGCTGGTGCGGGCCCGCATCCCCCGTCTGGCCGGCCAGCAGCTGCCCGTGGCCTTCGCCGTCAATGCCCGCTACGTGACCCCTGAACACCCTGTGCGTCCTGGCGACGAGGTGGCCATCATACCCCCAGTATCGGGAGGGGGCCATGTTCTTCCTGGTCACCCCTGAGCCCTTGGACCCCCAGCGGGCGGTGGAGCTGGTGCGCCGCCACGAGGCGGGGGCAGTGGTGGTCTTTTTGGGGGTGGTGCGCAGCCATAACCTGGGGCGCCAGGTGATCCGCCTCCAGTACGAGGCGTACCCGGAGATGGCGGAGCAAGTGATGCGGGAAGTGGCCCAGGAGGCCGCGACACGCTTTCAGCTTACCGATGTAGCCATTATGCATCGCACAGGCGTGTTGCCGGTGGGGGAGACGTCCCTAGTGGTGGCTGTCTCCTCTCCCCACCGCCATCAGGCCTTTCAAGGTGGGCAGTGGCTGGTGGACCGCCTTAAGGAGCGTCTGCCCATCTGGAAGAAGGAGACCTTCGTGGGGGGCGAGGAGTGGATCGAGGGGGAGCTTCCTCCCGCTGGGTGAGGCCCCATGTCCTATCACTTCCCTCCCCCTAAGCCTGCCTATTGCCCCTATTGTGGCCTCCCCTTGGAGGAGAAGCTGGTGCCGGAGGAGGGAAGGGAGAGGCTGGTCTGCCCCCAGGGGCACATCTTCTACCTGAATCCCAAGGTCATCGTCAGCGTCATCGCCGAGAGGGAGGGGAAGGTATTGCTCCTGCGGCGGGCCATCGAGCCCCGCCGCGGCTACTGGACCATCCCCGGCGGCTATATGGAGATCGATGAGTCGGTGGAGGAGTGCGCCCTTAGGGAGACCCAGGAGGAGACAGGGCTGCCGGTGGAGCTGCTGGGGCTGGTGGGCATCTTCTCCCGCCCCGCTCCCGAGGGACCAGGGATCGTGGCCATCGTCTTCCGAGGCTGCGTGGGGACGGGGAAGCCACAACCGGGGACGGAGGTGCTGGAGGCCCGTTTCTTCGCCCCGCATGAGATCCCCTGGGAGGAGCTGGCCTATGACACCACCCGGCAGGCCCTGAAAGCCTACCTGGCCCAGCGGGGGTAAGGCCCTGGGGCGAGACGCCCCCTGCAGGGCCCTATGGCCCCGGCCATTCCTCCTCCACGGGGCGGGGTCTGCCGATATGGTATCCCTGGGCGTAGTCCACCCCCAGGAGGCGCAGGGCTTCCAGGGTCTCTTGGTCCTCCACTTGCTCGGCCACCACCGGCAGGCCCAGGGCCTTGACCGCCTGGACCATGCTTGCCACCACCACCCGCTGGGCCTCTAGGGAGCCCAACCCTCGCACCAGGGAGCCGTCCAGCTTCACCATGTCCAGGGGGAGGTGGAGCAGGCGATGGCAGGTGGAGTAACCGACGCCGAAGTCGTCCATGGCCAGGCGACAGCCCAGGGCCTTGAGCTGGAGCATGCGGCGCCTCTCCTCCTCCAAGTCCCCTAGGGGGCTTGTCTCGGTAAGCTCCAGCACCAGCCTCCCCTCCCAGGAGGGAAGCCCCTGCATCTCCGCTCTGATGGCGTCCAGTAGCCGCTCCGATAGCAGGGACTGGGCCGATAGGTTGATGTGGAGGTCGATGTGCACGGCCATATGGGGCGCCTGGGAGCGGAGGCGGCGGAGGAGACGGGCTGCCTCGCCTATGACCCAACGGTCCACCTCCCATATGAGCCCCTCCCTCTCCGCCTCCCGGATGAAGGGCTCCGGGGGAAACGCCTGGTCCCCCTCCACGATGCGCAGCAGCAGCTCATAGCGCTCGATGCGTCCACTCGGCAGGTGGAGGATGGGCTGGCAATAGAGGCGCAGGAGGCCCCTATCCAGGACATGGCGAACCCAGTGGGCGCCGATGGGGCGCGTGGGCGTCTCCTTGCCCCAGACGCTGATGCCCTGGCCATTGCCCCCCTTCTTGGCGTGGTACATGGCCCGGTCGGCCCGCACCAGAACGTCTTGCACCGACAGGCCACCGCCCTCCACCATGGCGATGCCGATGCTGGCGGAGATGTGCAGACCCCCCACCTCCGGCACGGTCACACGCTCCAGCTGGGCACGCAGCCGGTGGGCCACCTCCCTGGCCCTCTTTTCGTCGGCGTTGATGAGGAGGATGCCGAACTCATCGCCCCCCAGACGACCTACCACGTCGGTGCGCCGCACCGATTGGCGCAGCACACGGGCCGTCTCCTGCAGCACCAGGTCGCCCACTGTGTGGCCGTAGGTGTCGTTGATGTCCTTAAAGTTGTCCATGTCCAGCCAGAGGAAGGCGTCCCGGCCACCGTAGCGGGCCACGCGGTCTATCTCCCTTTCCAGCTCCTCTAGGAGGCGGCGGCGGTTGAAGAGGCCTGTGAGAGGATCGTGGTCGGCCATATACGTCAGCCGCTCTTCCCAGTGCTTCCTCTCTCTCATGTCTCGCGCTATGGATACAGCGATGCCCTCCATCTCGCCGCCGTGGAGGAGGGTGCTGTGGATCTCCACAGGGAGGCGACGCCCGTCCCTGGTCACCAGCTCCACCTCGTAGCGGGTGACCTGCGCCTCCCCTCGCTCTTTGCGGCGTCGCATCTCCTGAGCCAAGGCGTCGTGCTCCGGAGCGATGATGCTAGCGATGGACATGCCCACCAGCTCCTGGCGCGAATAGCCCGTCATGCGCTCAAAGGCCTCATTGGCCCAGATGATGCGCCTTTCCTTGTTCACCAGGTATACGCCGTCCGTCAAGGAGTTGAGGAGGCTTTCCAGGAACTGTTGTTGCTCACGGAGGCGTTGTTCCTGCTGGCGCCTCTCCCGCAGGTCGAGGAAGCTGGCCACAAGGGCCGTGGGCCGGCTGCCGTGGCGCACGGGGCGTATAGTCACCTCCGCGGGTATGAGGGCGCCCTCCATCGTCTGCAGCTCCACCTCGGCGCAGACCATCTCCTCTCCTTCGCCCAGGCAGCGAAAGACGGCCTCCCGCAGGTGGCCCCCTTGGCCGGGGGCCAGGAGGGACTCTATGGCCTCCCCCTCCAGCTGCTGGCGTTGGCGTCCCGTGAGGGACTCCATGGCCCTATTGGCCCACGTGACCGTCAGCCCTAGGTCCAGGACGACGATCCCCTCCCGCAGCGTCTGCAGGATGGTCTCCCTCTCCTCCTTGTCAGCGGCTAAGGCCTTCTCCAGCTCCTTATGGGCGGTGATGTCCCGCAGCAGGACGAGGCCGCGGAGGTCGCCCTCAGGGGTTAAAAAGCGGCCCCCCACGCCATCCAGCCAGATCCACTGCCCGCGGAGGTGCCACCACCTGAAGGATACCCTGCCCCACCGGCCCTCCATGGCCGCCAACACCCTCGGCAGGTCCTCAGGATGGAGTAATCTGGTAACAGGCTGACCCAATAAGAGCTGGCGGGGGGCACCCAGCGGACCGAAGAAGGCCTCGCTGAGCCAGACGACACGCCCCTTACCGTCCAGCTCGCACACCAGGTGGTGAGGGTTCTGGAGGATGACGTCCAGTCGCGCCCTGGCCCCCTGGAGCTGCCTTGCCATGCTCAGCATAAGGGCGGCCAGAGCCATAGTTTCCTGATGGGCCCTGCGGAAGGGTAGGCGGCGATAGGCCAACACCAGACCCCAAGGCCCCTCCTCGGCCCACACGGGGACCGCTAGCCCCACCTTGGCCCCCAGATCCGCCGTCCACTGGGGAGGGGAGGTGGCTGCTGGATGGCGGAGGCCCGTCAGGGTGGCCAGAGAAGGGACCTCAGGGCAGTGGTGGGGATAGGGGAGGCCGTAGCCCGCAAGCCGACGCCAGGCCCCCTGCCGCCTCTCCAGCACCTCCACCCAGGGGGCGTGGAGGTGGCGGGCCAGCCAGCTGCACAGGTGCAGGGCCACCTCGAGGAAGGAGGCATGCGTCGCCTCCTGGAGAAAGCGCCGCACCGTCTTGGCCCCTACCATCTCCCCGATTATTGGGACGGCTCATAAGGGGGTTTCGTTAACAGGAGTGCCCTTGTTGTGGCCAACACTGGCCAGTGCTATAATCGCCACCGATAAGAGGGGAGATAGCCCATATGAGCGCGCTTTCCATCGAGGGCCAGATGCGCACTTACGAGCTGGTGATGGTCATGCCCCCCACTCTGGACGACCAGCAGGTGGCGGCGGTGGTGGACCAGGTGCGCAACTTCGTCCTGGAAAGGCAGGGAGAGGTGATAAAGGTGGACCACTGGGGCCGGCGTCGCCTCGCCTATCCTATAGACCGTCACCGCGAGGGCATATACGTACTGGCCCAGTTTCGTCTATCCCCTACTTACGTCAGCCAGCTCGAGAGGCGCCTGGACATCTCTGAGGAGGTCATGCGCCACCTGCTAGTGCGGATGCTCGAGGACGAGGAATGAGGGGGGAGATGGGTAATAGTGGCGGGGCTTAACAAGATCATGATCATCGGCAACGTGGGCACCGACCCCGAGATGCGCTATACGGCCACCGGCAACGCCATGACCACCTTCCGGGTGGCCACCACTCACACCTATACCACTCCTGAGGGCGAGCGCCGGGACGAGACGGAGTGGTTCTCAGTCATCACCTGGGGGCGCCAGGCGGAACAGTGCAACCTTTATCTGCAAAAGGGGCGGCGGGTCTATGTGGAGGGTAGACTGCGCAGCCGCTCCTGGGACGGGGCCGACGGCCAGCGCCGCTTCCGCCTGGAGATCCTGGCCGACCGTGTCCTCTTCCTGGACCGCCCCACTGCCGTGCCCTTAGAGGCCCAGGAGGCGGAAGCCCCCCTGGAGCCTGACCTGCCCTTCGAGGAGGAGTGAGCATGACGGAGGAGGAGTTGAGGCTGGAGGCCCAGGAGGCCTCAGCGGAGGAGGCGCGCCGGAAAAGGCGCTTCGCCAAAGGCCGCAAGGTCTGCCCTCTATGCGCCGAGCAGGTGAAAGTTATCGATTACAAGAACGTCTCCTTCCTCCGCCGCTTCATGACTGACCGTGGGCGCATCGAGTCGCGGCGCAGGCTCAACACCTGCGCTAAGCATCAGCGGGCCCTGGCGCGGGCTATCAAGAGGGCCCGGCACCTGGCCCTGCTGCCCTTCACCCATGAGCACATCCGGGAGATGGGGTGGCCAGGCCCCACCCCCGTGGGGTAAGCTTCGCCACCGCCGCATCGGCTGTCGTGCCTAGGAGAAGAAGGTTGTCACGCGTGCCCACCCCGCCCCAGGGGATGGGCAGGACGCGACGGGAAGCCCAGAGCCTCCGTCTCCTGGCTGGCCTGGCCCTCTTAGGGGCCATGGTAGCTGCCAGCGTATCCCTGGTGGCCCTGGGCGTTACGCGCAACTACTTGCAGGAGCGGGGACGTCCCCATAGCCTGGCCCTGCAGGTGGAGGAGGTGTCCTATCCGCTGCGCTACGTGGCCAATCGCCTCCGCCTCTATGTAGAGCAGGTGGGCGGGGTGGGCAGCACCCTGGCCAAGCCCCAATCAGCCCTCGCCGCCGTCATAGACACCATCGTCGAGGAGGAGGTGCTACGTCGGTTCGCGCAGGAGCTGGGGGTGGAGGCGAGCGCGCAGGAGGTGGAGGAGGCCATCCGTGCCCGCCTGGGGCTCACAGAGCCCGTGGCCGAGGGCGAGCAGGACCCCTTCCCGAGCATCTACCAGCGGGAGCTGGCCCGCACTGGCCTCACCGATTCCCAATATCGGGCCATGGTGGAAGCCCAGCTCCTCCGCAACAAGGCCCAAGGCCACTTCTATGACCAGGCTCCCTCCACTGCTGAAAGCGTTCGCTTCCGCCGCATCGTCCTGAGGGGTCCAGCCGACCCCGTGCTGGCCCGCCTGCAGGCTGGAGAGGACTTCGCCCAACTGGCCAAGCAGCTCTCCCTAGACCAGCTCACCCGCGCCGAGGGCGGCGAAGTGGGCTGGATACCCCGTGGCGTCCTGGACCCCGCCCTGGAGGAGGTCCTCTTCGCCCTACAGGTAGGGGAGATAGGAAGTTACGTCGACTCCCAGACGGGCTTCACTTACATCCTGCAGGTGGAGGAGAGGGACCCCTCCCATCCCTTGGGGCCTCCGGAGCGCCAGTCCCTGGCAGGAAAGGCCCTGCGGAGTTGGCTGGACGAGAAGCGCTCTGCCCTCAACATCGTCAACAAGGTGGACCCCGTCCTGGGCGACCCGAAGAAGGTAGGGTGGATCCTCAAGGAGGTCTACGGCTGACATGGGGGAGCCCATAAACGTGGCCCTCCTGGGCCTGGGGGTGGTGGGCAGCGGGGTGGCCCGCGCCCTCCTGGCCAAGGGCGAGGCGTATGCCCGCAGGCTGGGGCGCCCCCTGCGCCTGTACAGGGTCCTGGTGCGGGACCCTCGCCGGCCGCGGGCTGTGGACCTGGCCCCTTCCCTCCTCACCACCGAGGCCTCCCACATCCTGGAAGACCCCCAGGTGCACATCGTGGTGGAGGTGATGGGCGGGGAGGAGCCGGCCCACACCTACATCCGCAAGGCCTTGGCCCGTGGCCGCTACGTGGTCACCGCCAACAAGGAGGTGATGGCCAAGCACGGCCCCGCCCTCATATCCTTGGCCCACCAGCAGGGGGTGGACATCCTCTTCGAGGCCAGCGTGGGGGGAGGCATCCCCATCATAAACCCCTTGCGACGCGACCTGGCCGCCAACCAGATCAGGGCCCTGCGGGCCATCATCAACGGCACCACCAACTACATCCTCACCCGCATGGCCAGGGAAGGCCTGGCCTTCCAGGACGCCCTGGCCCAGGCCCAGGAGCTGGGCTACGCCGAGCCCGACCCCACTAACGACGTCGCCGGCCACGACGCCGCCTTCAAGCTCTCCATCCTGGCTAGCCTGGCCTTTAACACCCACGTCCCTCCCGAGGCCGTCTACAGGGAGGGCATCACCGCCCTCACCCCGCGTGACTTCAGATATGCCCAGGAGCTAGGCTATGCCATCAAGCTGTTGGCCATCGCTCGCCATCATGGGGACGATGGGCTGGAGGCCCGCGTCCACCCCGTCCTTATTCCTCTGGAGGCCCCCTTGGCCAAGGTGGAGGGGGTCCTAAACGCCATAGAGGTAGAGGGCGACCTAGTGGGGAGGGTGACCTTCCAGGGCCCCGGGGCCGGAGCGTTGGCCACCGCCAGCGCCGTCCTGGCCGACGTCCTGGACGCCGCCCAGGCCCTCATCCACGGCCGCCCCCCTTCCCCCTGGCCGCCACCTTCTCCTGTGCCGCTGCGGCCCATGGAGCAGCTGACCCGCCGCTACTACATCCGCATGGAGGTGGCCGACCGCCCAGGGGTCCTGGCCCAGATCGCCCGTTGCTTCGGCGAGCATCAGGTGAGCATCGCCTCTGTCATACAGAAGGAGACCAACGAGGAGGCCCAGACGGCGGAGATCGTCATCATGACCCATACTGCCCAGGAGGCGGCCGTCCGTGCTACCATCGCCGATGTGGAGCACCTGCCAGTGGTGGAGCAGGTGGGCACCTTCCTGCGGGTGGAGGACTGAGCATATGGCCGATGAGCAGCTCCCTCTCTCCTCTCGCCATCACCTCGTTAAGGCCTGGGAGCGCGTAGGCAGCCTGGAGTCGGCCCTGGACCACTTGCAAGATCGCTTGGGCCAAATGGAGCTGACCATGGCCCACCTCCTCAGGTTGCGGGACGACGTAGCCCAACTCCAGTCTGCCCTCCCCCACCTCCAGGAACAGCACGCTGAGGCCCTCCGTCTGGCTGAAGAGCTGACGCGACAGCGTCGCGCCGACTTCAGCCAGCTCCACCAGGGCCTGGCTGAGTTGGAGCGCCAGACCCAAGGGCTAGAGGTCAGGATGCGCCATCTGGAGGACCGCCTTCAGTTGCAAGATGCTCACCTGCAGGAGGCCCGCGAGAGCGTATCCCACCTGGGGGAGGAGGTGGCCCACCTCAGGGACCAGATGGAGGACCTCAGGCGCCACCTGCAACAGCAGGCCCGCATAGCCGGTGGGTTGGCCGAGCAAGTGCACAAGGTGGCCTCCTCCCTAGAGGCCCTGGAGGGACTACGCGAAGCGACGCGTAAGGCCGTATCCCAACACGACCAGCTGGCCCAGCGAATGGCCTCCCTAGAGGGCTCCATAGGCCAGGTGACGCTGGATATGCAAGAGCTGGCCCGCCACCTGACGGTCGCCATGGAACGGGCCCAGGAGGCCCTGAACCGTCTTGCCATCTTCCAAAGGGAAGTGGATGAGATAGCCCGCCAGCTGCAGCAACGCATGGAGGGCCTCTTGCAGCTTTTGCATCGCCAGAAGCGGCGCCAGATGGACATAGTGGTTCAGGAGGTCAAGGAGCTGAGCGGTGACTTGGACAAGACCCCTTGAGAGCCATGTGGGGGTGCTACAGCGGTACCGGGCCTTCCTCCCGGTCACCGAACGCACCCCCATCATCACCCTAGGGGAGGGGGATACCCCTCTTGTGCCCTCGCGGCGCATCGGGCCGAGGGTGGGCTGTCCCCAACTCTTCTTCAAGCTGGAGCTATGTAACCCCACTGGCTCCTTTAAGGACCGGGGGATGGTGGTGGCGGTGGCCAAGGCAGTGGAGGAAGGGAAACAGGCGGTGCTGTGTGCCTCCACCGGCAACACGGCGGCCTCCGCCGCTGCCTATGCTGCCCACTGCGGCCTGGCGGCCTATGTCCTCATCCCGGCAGGCCTAGTAGCCAGGGGGAAGCTGGCCCAGGCCATCGCCCATGGGGCCACCATCGTAGCCGTGGAGGGCAACTTCGACGATGCCCTCAAGTTGGCCCGGGAGCTTTGCCACCGCCACCAGGTGGCCCTAGTGAACTCCATCAACCCCCACCGCCTGGAGGGGCAGAAGACGGCGGCCTTCGAGATAGTAGACGCCCTGGGGGAGGCGCCGGACATGCTGTTCATCCCCGTGGGGAACGCCGGCAACATAAGCGCCTACTGGCAGGGGTTCGTGGAGTACCATCGTGCCGGCCACAGCCGCCGCCTGCCCCGCATGATGGGCTTCCAGGCAGAGGGGGCGGCGCCCATCGTGCGGGGCGAGCCCGTGCCCAACCCCCAGACGGTGGCCACGGCCATCCGGGTGGGCAACCCCGCCTCCTGGCACCTGGCCATCAAGGCCCGTGACGAGTCGGGCGGTGCCATCGAGGCCGTCAGCGATGATGAGATCCTGGAGGCCTATCGCCTACTGGCCCAAGAGGAGGGCATCTTCGCCGAACCCTCATCGGCTGCAGCCTTGGCCGGGCTCCTGAAGGTGGCCAGAAGGCAAGACCTGCGTCACCAGGTAGTGGTATGTGTCATCACCGGCAGCGGCCTCAAGGACCCGGAGGCAGCTGAGACCATCCCCACCCGCGTCTTGGAGGTGCCGCCACGGGTGGAGGCCCTGGAGGAGGCCCTCCGCCTGCCCTAGCTCAGGGCATGGGCGATACAATCAGATGTGAGGAGGGATGGATTGACGACACAGCGCACCGAGGCCGCAGACCTGCAACGCATCCAACAGGCGGTGCGCCAAATCATCGAGGCCATCGGCGAGGACCCCTACAGGCCCGGGCTTGCTGAGACGCCCCGGCGCGTCGCCGAGCTTTACGCCGAGATGTTCTCCGGCCTTTGGGAGGACCCCACCTCCGTCCTCTCTCCTACCTTTCCCGCCACCCACGAGGAGATGGTAATATTGCGCGATATCCCCTTCTATTCCCTGTGCGAACACCACTTCCTGCCCTTCTTCGGGCGGGCCCACGTGGGCTATGTGCCCAGGGGTGAGGTGGTGGGGGCCAGCAAGATAGCCCGCCTGGTGGACATCCTGGCCCGGCGGCCCCAGCTCCAGGAGCGTCTCACCAGCCAGGTGGCCGATGCCCTCATGGATGGGCTCCGTCCCTACGGCGTGGCGGTGGTGGTGGAGGCGGAGCATCTGTGCATGACCATGCGAGGCATAAAGAAGCCCGGCACCCTCCTGGTGACCTCCGCCGTCCGGGGCGTGTTCCGCCGGCGCGGCATCACCCGCACCGAGTTCCTCTCCCTGCTGAGGGGTGGGCAGCCATGAGAAGTGTAGAGGTGTCGGAGACACTGGGGGAGATGGCCTCCCTCTGGTGGGACATCTGGCGTCGTCTCCCCAGGCCTTACATCTTCTATTCGCCCCTCTTCCTACAGGCGTGGCAGGAGGAGCTAGCTCCCCATGTCCACCCCATGCTGTTGGTGGCCAGGAAGGAAGGCCAGGTGGTAGGCATCGCCCCCCTGATGGTTCGGGACGAGGAGCTCTCCCTGGCCGGCGACCCCCAGGTGTGCGATTACATGGACGTGGTGCTGGCCCCAGGTGCCGAGGAGGAGGCCCTCTCCCAGATATTGGACGGGGCCCTGCAGATGCCCTGGCGACGCCTGGTCCTTTGGGGCCTCCACCCCCACTCGGCCACCAGGGGCATCATCCCTCCCCTGGCCAGCGCCAGGGAGCTGCGGGTGCAGGAAGAGGTGGAGGCCGTCTGCCCCCAGATGCCCCTCCCCTCCTCTTGGCATGAGTACCTGAGGGAGCTCCCCTCCAAGGAGAGGCACGAGCTGGAGAGGAAGCTAAGGCGTCTGCAGCGGGTGGCCGAGCCGGAGATGGAGTCCCTCTCCTCTCCGGAGGCCATAGGGGCCGCCCTGGACGAGTTCCTCCTGCTGCATCGCGCCAGCCGCCCCGATAAGGCCCTGTTCATGACGGAGGCCATGGCCCGGTTCTTCCGCCGCTTGGTGAGCACCCCCGAGGCCATGGCCCGCCTCTACTTCTTGCGCCTGGGGCGGGAACGGGTGGCATCCGTCCTCTGCTTCGCCGCTGGCCAAAGCCTTTTGGTCTATAACAGCGGCTACAACCCGGACTACTCCCACCTGGCTGTGGGGCTCCTCTCCAAAGCCCTGTTGGTGGCCCAGGCCATAGCCGAGGGGTTCCGATATCTGGACTTCTTGCGGGGGGATGAGCCCTACAAGCACGCCCTAGGGGCCAAGGACTGGCCCGTCTACAGACTGGTGCTGGAGAGGCCTTGAGGATGTGCCGTATCGCCGTCCTTTCCGTCCACAGCTCCCCCTTGGCCCTGCCGGGGACGCGGGACAGCGGGGGGATGAATGTCTACGTACGGGAGCTGGCCTGTCGCCTCGGGCAGCGAGGCCACCAGGTGGACATCTTCACTCGCACCAGCGGCCCAGCAAAGGTGGAGGAAGTGGATAGGCAGGTGCGCCTGGTGCACGTGCCGGCTGGCCCTCCCGGGACCGACAAGGAGGGCCTTTACCAGTATCTTCCCGAGCTGGCCCGCAAGATCGGGGCCTATGCCGAGGCCCAAGGCAACCCATATGACCTCGTCCACAGCCACTACTGGCTCTCGGGCTGGGTGGGGCAGATGTTGAAGGCCCGCTGGCGCGTCCCTCACCTCATCATGTTCCACACACTGGCGGAGGCCAAGGTGGCTGCTGGCGGCCGCGAGCCCCCCCACCGGCTACAGGCGGAACGCCGCATCGCTCAGGAGGCCGACCGCATCGTGTGCGCTAGCCACCACGAGGCAGAGATCCTGGCCCGCCTCTACCATGTGCCTCGGGAGCGCATGGTGGTCATCCCCTGTGGGGTGGACACGGACCTCTTCCGACCCCTGGCCCAAGAGATGGCCCGCCGCCTGCTGGGCCTGCCCCAAGGGAGGCCCATCCTCCTCTTCGTGGGGAGGTTGGAGCCCCTAAAGGGCCTAGATGCCCTCATGCGGGCCGTAGCCCTCCTCCCCCCCTCCGTCCTGCTGCTGGTGGTGGGCGGGGAGGAGGACCACGCAGGCCGCCGCTCCCTTAGGGATTTGGCCCGCTCCCTGGGGGTGGAGGAGCGGGTGCGCTTTCAGCCCGCCGTCCCCCACCCCACCTTGCCCCTCTGGTACAACGCCGCCGATATCTGCATCATCCCGTCCCTTTACGAGACCTTCGGCATGGTGGCTTTGGAGGCCATGGCCTGCGGCCTGCCCGTGGTGGCTACCAAGGTGGGGGGGCTGCAGGAGACGATAGTGGACGGGGTCAGCGGAGTCCTCTTCTGGCCGCCGCGGGCAGACGTGCTGGCCCACCGCTTGACCGAGCTATTGGCCGATGAGCAGCTGCGGCGGCGTCTGGGCCAGGAGGCTAGGCGTCGCGCCCAGGCCTACGCCTGGGAGAAGGTGGCTACCCAAGTGGAGGCCCTTTACAGGCAGCTCCTGGGGCCACGTCGCCTCGTGGCCTGTCACGGCCCCTGAGGAGATGACTCGCCCCAAGCCCTCCCCCGTGCGCCGACGTTACCGGTGTCAGGACGGCTATATCGTCATCGCCCTAGAGAATGCCGAGCAATGGCGGGCCCTGGCCAAGGCCATGGGCCGGCCCGAGCTCTCATACCCGGGCTCCTGGGAGGTGGCCGCCTCCGCTCCCCCCCGCGGGCGTCTAGGGCGCCTACTGGAGGGCCTCTTCGCCCAGGACTCGGCAGAGGTGTGGCGAAAGCGTCTGCAGGCCAAAGGCATACCGTGTCGCTAAAGGGGGAGGGCCCGCAAGCGCTCCATGAGGGCGGGGGCCCGCCCCAAAACATAGCCCATGGCGGCCAGCGTGACCAACGTGGCCGCCACCAGCACATAACGGGCCCCCACGAGATCGGCCATGCCACCCAGGGCTAGAGCTGGCAAAAGGGATACGGCATCGGCCACAGCGCTCTGGGTGGCAAAGACGCGGGCCTGGGCCTCCAGCGGTGCCTCCCGGTTTAGGATGGTCCGGCAGGCCACCAGCACCATGGTGCCCGCCAGCCCCACGGGCGCCGCCAGCAGGATGGTGAGGGTGATAACGGAGGAGACCCCAAGCTTCCTCTCCACAAAACCGATGCCCAGGTCCAGGTTCTCCACGATGATGCCCCTTAGCTGGACCACTAGCCCCAGAGCCAAAAGGGCCGCCACCAGCAAGCCAAACCCCACTACCACGGCCCTCTCTATCCTGATAAGGCGCCCCAGCATGGGCGTGAGGAGAAGGCCCAGCCCCGCCCCCACCGCCGCCGGCGCCATGACGAATACCACATTCTCAGTGGCAATGCCTAAGACCTCCTTGACATAGTGGGGAGCCAGCACTACCACCACCTTGAGGAGGGTCATGGCCCCCGTCATATATATCATGGCCAGGAAGGCAGCACGGCTCCTGCCCAGCACCCGCCAACCCAGGAGGAGGGCCTGCCACAGGCCTGGCCCCTCCTCCCCCACCATCTCCCTCCGCCCCAGGGGCCCCAGGCGAGCCGCCACCACTGCCACCCAGGCATAGAGGAGCATCACCACTGCCATCACCGCCCGTTCCTTAAGCAGCTTAAAAAGGAGGGGGGCCACCATCACCGCCCCCACCACCTGCCCCACGACAGCCGCCATGACGAACAGGGCATTGGCCCGCGCCAGCCACGATGGCTCCACTACCCGCGGCAGGCCCGCTGACTCGGCCGGCCCCACCAACTGCCCCACCAGGGCGAAGAGGAACGCCAGCAGGAAGATGGTGGGAAGATCACCTGTGTTGGGGATCATAAGGGCCACGATGACCGCCCTGGCCACCGCCCCTCCCACCAGCGACCACCGCAGGGGCAAAGCATCGGCCAGGGCCCCGCCCAAGACCCCGAACACGATGGAGGGACCGGTAAGGGTCACCACCATTAGGGCGGTGAAGAAACTGGAGCCCGTCCTCTCTACCACCACCAGGAGAAGGGTGTAGAGGAGGGCGTTTTGCGCCACTTGCCCCACAGCCCGCGCCTGTAAGAGGCGCATGAGAGGCAGATGGGACAGGATGACCGCCCAATCGCGACGCCAGGCCCTAAGCACGTCACCTCAAGCGACCCGGACCCTCAGGTCGAGAAGGGCCATGGCTAGGGCCCACGGCGGCAACGAGGCCCAAAACCCCACCTTGAGCCACTCCCAGATGTGTACCCTCCCCCCTCGCTTCTCCCACAGCCCCACGGCCACCACGTTGGCCGTGCTGCCGATGACCGTCAGATTGCCCAATATGGTGGCCCCCAGCAACAGCCCCCACCACAGGGGCCGGGGGTCCACCCCTACCGATTCCAGGTCCTTCACTACCGGGATGAAGGTGGCCACCGCCAGCACGTTGTCCATGACGGAGCTTATAGCCCCGGCGGCTATGGAGACCAGGAACAAGAGGGCTCTGGGATCCTCCCGCGACCACTCCCTGATGCGCTCCGTCACCACGTCTACCGCCCCCGTGGCCTCCAGGGTGCCCACCGATGCGAACAGCAGGAGGAAGAAGGTGAGGGTCCACCACTCCACCCGCCGCTCCACTAACTCCCGAGCCTGCGGGCCCGCCAACAAAACACACACACCCCCAGCCACCAGGGCGATGGCTATCAGAAGGGTGTTCTTCTCCAGGCCTAACAGGTGCTCAAGAGGGGAGTGCACCACCAAAAGCCCCATGGTGGTGACCAACACCGCCCAAGGCACCCGCATCTCCGGGGCCCAAAGGTCAGGCGGGTCGGAGGCCGCCGCCGGCACCCGCCTCATGGCCTGCCTCATCTCCGCCAAGGGCTGGCGTAGAAGCCACATCATGAGCCCCACCACCAGCGCCAGGGCCACCAACGCCAGGGGCGATGCCCAGGCCAAGAAGTCGATGAACCCCAGGCCAGACCGCAGGGCGATCATCACCCCCACGGGGTTGCCCACCACCGTGGCTGCGCTGCCGATATTGGTGGCGAACACCAGGGCCATGATGAAGGGCCAGGGCCGCACCTCCAGCCGATCGGTGATGCGGAACAGGGCAGCCAACATGAAGATGATGGACGCCACCTCCCCTACCAAGGCGGCGGCAAGGAAGGCCGCCCCCATCAGGATGGCCAATAGGAGGCGAGGCCGCGGCCCCACCCAGTCCTCCAACAGGGCGATGATGCGGTCAAAGAACCTCCTCTCCTCCAGGAACCCCACCAACAGCATCATGCCGATGAGGAAGACGATGACGTCCAGTCCTGCCGATTCGATGAACCCCTCGATGGTCAACAGATCGGCGGCCAGGAGAACCCCTACCCCGATGAACACAAAGAGGAGCCTTCGCTCCCAGTAGAGGAGGGAGCCGACGATGGCCGCCCCAAACACCCCCAGAGAGATGAGCTGGTCGCCCCGCATCCCCAGCCCGAAGCCGGCCAACAGCCATAGGCCGAGGAGGAGAGGGTACCATGCCCAGCGGGCGCGCCATAAGGAGAGCATGCGCAACTCCCTAATATAGGGTATCCTCCCCTCCCTGTGAACCGCCCCCTTGCCCTCCTCGCCGCCACCGTGTAAACCATAAGCGGTGATGAGGTTCATCTCCATTGCCCCACTGTTGGCCTTTCTTGTGGCCTTATCCGCTTGCCAGGCCCAGGGGAACACCCAACCAACTCCTGCCCAGGGCCCGATGAGCCGTGACCAGGTGGCCAGCACGTTCCTCTCCCTCTGGCAGGAGGGCCAATATGAGGCCATGTACGACCTTCTGGGGCAAGAGGCCCAGAGTCGCATCTCCCGCCAGGACTTCGTGGCCCTCCACCAGCAGCTGGTGGAAGAGGCCACCGCCTCGTCCGTCACCTTACAGCTGGGGAAATGGGATGGGGCCGCATATGCCTTCCGCCTCGTCCTCCACACCGTCTTCTTTGGCGACGTCGCCCTGGAGGGGCTGCTTCCCATGGTGGAGGAACACGGCCCTTCGGCCGGGTGGCGGGTGGCCTGGACGCCCTCTGTGCTAGCCCCCGAGCTGGCATATGGGGATAGGATCACCCTGTTCATCAAGGATGCCCGCCGTGGCACTATCTACGACCGCCGCGGCCGTCCCTTGGCCATGGACGCTGAGGTGCCTGTGGTGGGCATCGTTCCCAGCATGGTGCGGGATAGGGAGGCCACCGCCACCGTCCTGGCCGCCGCATTGGGCATAGCCGCCCAGGAGGTGCGCCGGCGCATGGACGCCAACGTGCCCGAGTACTATTTCGTCCCCATCGCCTACTTGCCCTATGACACCAGGGAGGAGGCGCTAGAGCCCCTATACCGCCTCATCGACCTAGGGGTGGTGGTGCACAAGGAAACCCGCCGCGTCTACCCCTATGGCAATTCGGCAGCCCATGTCCTGGGCCATCTGCGGGAGGTGACTGCCGAGGAGCTGGCCGAGCTGCGCGGGCAGGGGTACCGACCAGGGGACCTGGTGGGGGCGGCGGGCATCGAGGGGGGCTTCCAAAAGGAGCTGGCCGGCCAGAAGGGCGGCACCCTGGCCATCGTCACCCCTGAGGGTTGGGTGAAAAGGGTGATAGCCCAAAGACCACCCCAACCCGGCCTGGACGTCCACCTGGCCTTGGACATCGATGTGCAGCGGCTGGCGGAGGCCGTCCTGGGGCGAGAGGCGGGGGCAGTCATCGTCATGGACCCCCGGGACAACTCGGTGTTGGCCCTGGCCTCCTATCCTCGCTTCGACCCCAACGCGTTTGTACGCGGCCTGACGCCGCAGGAGGCAGAGTCCCTCCTTTTCCATAGCGAAAAGCCCCTCATGAACCGGGCCATCATGGCCACCTACCCCACGGGATCCGTATTCAAGGTGGTGACTATGGCCGCCGGCCTGGAACGGGGAGGCTACACCGCCAGCTCCCGCCTGCCATGCCCGCCGGTGTGGTACGGCCTGGGGCCGGCGTACCCCAAGCGCAACTGGCAGAGCGTGGACCGGGGGCTCCTGACCCCCAGCGAGGGGCTCATGGCCTCCTGCAACCCCGTCTTCTATGAGATGGGCCTCACCCTCGACCACATTGACCCCCACATCCTGCCCGAGTTCGCCCGCGCCTTCGGCTTCGGATCCCCTACGGGCATTGGGCTGCCGGAGGCGGCGGGCCTGGTGCCCGACCCAGAATGGAAGGAAAAGGCGCTGGGCGAGCCATGGTACTCCGGCGATACCGTCAACATGAGCATTGGGCAGGGGTTCCTCCTGGCCACCCCCATTCAGATCGCCAACGCCTACTCGGCCATCGCCATGGGGGGGCTCCTGCGACGTCCCCTGTTGGTCACTAAGGTGAGCGACCCCCAAGGCCGGACCGTAAAGGAGTTCCGGGCGGAGGAGATAGGACGCCTCCCCGTCTCCCCCACCACCCTGGCCGCCATCCAAGAGGGGCTGCGGCTGGTGACCCAGAACCCTGGGGGCACCACCTATAGTGTCTTTGCTGGCACGGGGCTGGACGTGGTGGGGAAGTCAGGCCAGGCGGAGGACATGGCCTTCGGCTATGACCATGTCTTCTTCGTGGCCTATGGGCCCCGCACTCAGCCCGCCTACCTGGTCCTTTCTGCCCTAGAGCGGGGTACCTCCAGCGCCCGCCAGGCGGCGCCCATGGTGCGGGACGTGTTCTTGGGCCTCCTTAAGGGAACACCGGTCTCCGGACGCTAGCTATGGGCCCCCGCATGAGCCCGTCCCAGTTCCGACGCCTGGTGCTGCAGGCTGTAGCCTCCCTGCCGCCGCCGGTGAAGGCAGCCCTGGAGAACGTGGACATCGTGGTGCGGTGGCGGCCCACCCGCTGGGAGAGGCGGCAGGCGGGGGTGGCCCCTGGGGAGCCCCTCTTGGGCCTCTACCTGGGCGTCCCCCGCCATCGCCGTGGCGCCGAATACACCTTGGCCCTCCCCGACCGCATCGTCATCTATCAGGAGCCCCACGAGCGGCTGGCCCATACTAGGGAGGAGCTGGTGCAACAGCTGCGCACCACCATCCTGCACGAGGTGGGCCACTACCTGGGCCTGGACGAGGAGCACCTCTCGGAGTTGGGGCTGGATTAGCTCAGGGGATAGTTCGGCTAAGCCAAAGGATGCGGGCGCTCTCCTCCAGTACGCTAGTGTAGAGAAGGGCCTGCCACAAGTCGTGACCGCGGGCGTAGGAACCGTGGCCCCACCAAAGGGCAATAGGCGCTGATGCTAGGGCGGAGGCCAGGGCCTCCGCTCCTGCTACCACCGGCACGGCCTCCCCCAGATGGTGCCTGCCTTCCAGGTCCTGAGGAGTCAGGGGCACATCCCTTAGGGACAGGGCCACAGCGTGGACGGGGTGGGCGTGCACTATGGCCCAGGCATCGGCGGCGGCGTAGATGGCCTCATGGAGGTGGGTGTCCATGGAGGGCTCACCCGTCGCCTCTTGCCCCCGCACCACCACCAAATCATCCTCTCCTAGACGGCCCAGCATGGCCCCATGCCTGGTGATGACCAAGGTGCCATCGGGGAGACGCACGCTCATATTGCCACCGTGGGAGGAGACGAGCCCCGCCTCCCATAGGAGGCGACCTACCTCCCGGAACTCGCGCACCAGCTCAGCGGGGACCCCCATGACGCCCGGGAAGGGAAGCTGCCGGCCCCATCTATAATAACGCAAGGCGAGGGCCATCACCCCACCACCCTCAGGACCAGCTGGGCGATGACCGCCCCCAGAACGACGAAGATGAGCCCATTGACCCGCGTCTTCACCTCCCGCACGTCCTCCTCCAGGCGTTGTAGGCGGGCCTCCAAGGGGAGGGCCCCATAGGCCCGCCGTCTCCTGTGGCCCAGCGCCCTTATGGCCTCCTCAAGCCTGCCCACCTTGCGGCCCCTCCAGCAGCTCCCCCATGCTCTCTATAAGGTTGGCCAGGTTGTCGGCCAGGTCGCGACGGGCCTTGGGCGAGAGCTTGTATCGGGCAGCCACCGCCTTCACCAGCATGTCCACCCCCTTGGCGATGAGGGCTAGGTCCTGGGGGTGTTCCTGTAGGGCCCGCTTCAGCCGCACCCGCAGGACGGCGATCTCCTCGTCCAGGCCCTCCACCTCCTGGGCACGAGCCAGCTCCAGCCTTTCGGCCTCGGTGAGGGCCTCGGCATAGAAGCTGCGTAGGCGGTTGCGTCCTCGCCTCCTCACCCTTCGTCCTCCTCTTCCCCCAGCAAGGCGAGCATGGCCGCTAGGGACTCCGGGGGGAGGCGGGAGGCCACCTCCACCACCCCCAGGGCCAGGCATAGGGCCACCACGTCCCATCTGCCCGTCTCCACTGCCACCGTCATCAACGAGGCCATGGCTTATTCACCTCCCAAGCTCACGGTGCGCCGCAGGATGAGGAGGGAGATGGCGACCATGCCTACCAGGGCCAGCCCACGCACCCAGCCCCAGAGGGGGCCACCCTGGCCCCACCCATGCCCACCCGCCGTCAGAAGAAGGACGCTCTCGGCCAGCGGGCCCAGGCACACTAGGAGGAGGGCACCTGCCGCCACCCGATAAGGTGGTCGCCTCCTCTCACCCAGGAGGTAGAGGAGGAAGTATAGGCTGTTGAAGGCGGCCGAGAGGCCGATGACCGTCTCCAGGGCTGCTGGCCAGGGCGCCATCTCCCCCACCTGCCGCCCATCCTAGGCAGTGGGGTCCCCTATTACCAATAGAGCCCTGGCACTAGCCCTCGGGGCCCAAGTGTCGGCCCCCTAGAACGTGCATGTGCAGGTGGTATATGAGCTGCCCCCCGTGCTCCCGCACGTTGATGGCCAGCCGGTAGCCCTTCTCGGCGATCCCTTCCTGCTGAGCCACCTTCTTGGCCACCATGAACATGCGCGCCAGCAGGGGGCCGTGCTCCTCCCCTATCTCTTGGGCGCTGGGGATGTGCTCCTTGGGGATGACCATGAAGTGCACAGGCGCCCGGGGATGGATATCGCGGATGGCGAACACCAGGTCGTCCTCGTAAAGCTTCTGGGTGGGCACCTCGCCCCTGACCATCCTGCAGAAGAGGCATTCCTGGGTCATGGCCACCACCCCCGACCTTCGCTAGCCGCGCCAACAAAAGGGGGGCCGGCCATCTGCCGGCCCCCGCCCTAGTTATATCTCCAGCTTCTGGGCCACCAGCTCGCGGTGGTAGTCGGCGTCACCCCACATGAGCTCCATCCACTTCTGGCGGCGGAAGTAGAGCTGGATCTTGTAGTCCTTGGTGAAGCCGATGCCGCCGTGGATCTGTTGGCCGTGAGCCACCACCCGCCGTGAGGCCTCGCTGCACCAGGCCTTGGCCATAGAGACCATGAGCTCGGCATCGGGCTCGTTCTCCTGCAGGCACCATGCCGCCTTATAGGTGATGAAGCGGCAGCCGTCTACATCGATGATGGCGTCGGCTAGCTTGTGCTGGATGGCCTGGAAGGAGCCGATAGGGCGTCCGAACTGCACCCGCTCCTTGGCGTAGTTGAGGGTGATGTCGAAGTCCTGCTGAGCCAGCCCCACCAGGTAAGCGCAGGCGGCTACCGCCGCCAGGAGCTGGGTACGGTGGACCACTGGCCACCCATTGCCCTCCTCCCCCAGCAGGTTCTCCTGCGGCACCCGCACGTTCTCGAAGGTCACCTCGCACTGCTTATCGGAGGCGATGGTACGTAGGAGCTCGAACTTGATGCCCGGGCTCCTGGAGTCCACCAAGAAGAGGGATATGCCCTCCTCGGGGCTCGAGCCCCTGCCGGTGCGCGCCACCACCACCATGTAATCGGTGACGTGGGCATCCTGCACGAACAGCTTGATGCCGTTGAGGACGTACTCCTGGCCCTCCCGCCGGGCCGTCAGCTCCACGCCTTCAGCGTCCCACCGGGCCGAGGGCTCCGTGAGGGCCATGGTCATGATGAGCTCACCACTGGCGATGCGGGGCAAAAACCTCTGCTTCTGCTCCTGGTTGCCGGCCAGCATGATGGGGTAGGCCCCCAGCACCACTGTGGGGATGAAGGGCCCCGGCACCAGGAAGCGGCCGAACTCCTCCAGGAGCACCGCCAGGTCGGTGATGCGCATGCCGGCGCCCCCATACTCCTCGGGGATGATGAGGCCCATCCACCCTTGCTCGGCCATCTTCCGCCACAGCTCGGGGGAGTAGCCCTTCTCGTCCTCCTCCATCTCCCGCACCAGCTGCTCGGGGCACTCCTTCTCCAGAAAGTCGCGGGCAAAGTTGCGGAGCATCTCCTGCTGCTCGTCCAAACCCAGGTCCATGACTCACCTCCACATGGCGTTTGCTTCCAACCCCTTCGAACCTCTATTATGCCCTCACTCACCCTCTGGGCAACCCGAGGCCACGGATGGCGATGAGGTTCCGCTGGATCTCCGATGTGCCCCCTCCCACCACCATGGCCGTCATCCATAGGTATTGCCGCTCGAAACGGCCCCGCAGGCGCGCCCACTTGGAACGGGGCCGTAGCTGACCGTAGAGCCCCAGCACCGAGATGCCCGTGCGGGCCAGGCGCAGGCCCGTCTCCGTGTTGTAAAGCTTGGCGATGGAGGCCTCGTATGTGGGCACTTGCCCTCGCACCTGCACCGAGACCACATGGTAGGAGAGGAGCCTACCCACCTCTATCTCCACCGCCATATCTGCCAGCTTGTAACGCACGCGGGGGTCGCGGCGAAGGTGGGCCTGCTCTGGCGGGGCCTCTCGCACATACTCCACCAACTGCTCCAGCAGAGCCCGGGAGGCCGCCGCCCCCCCGATGGACGACCGCTCGAAGTTGAGGGTGGTGGTGGCCATGTACCAGCCCCGGTTCTCCTCCCCCAAGAGACAGCGCGCCGGCACCCGCACGTCCTCAAAGAAGACCTGGTTGAAGCCGTGGTTGTCCATCATGTCGATGAGGGGTTGTATGCGGATGCCCGGCGTCCGCATGTCCAACAGGAAGTAGGAGATGCCCTTGTGCTTGGGGGCGTCGGGATCGGTGCGGGCCAGCAGGATCATCCAGTCGGCCCTGTGGGCGCCCGATGTCCAGATCTTCTGGCCGTTGATGACGTACTCGTCGCCGTCCCGCACCGCCCGCGTCTGCAGGTTGGCCAGGTCAGATCCGGCGTTGGGCTCCGAGAACCCCTGGCACCACATGACCTCCGCCCGGGCGATGCGGGGCAGGTGCTCCCGCTTCTGCTCCTCGGTGCCATAGACGATGATGGTGGGCCCCGCCCAGTCCGTCCCGATGGTGATGTAGCCCAGAGGCGCACGGTGGTAGGCCATCTCCTCCCGGAAGATGAGTTGCTGCCACAGGCTCAGCCCCAGCCCGCCATATTCCTTGGGCCAGTGGGGCACCACCCAGTTTTTCTTGGCCAGACGGCGGGCGAACTCCTTAGCGAACTCCCACCCCTGCTCCTCCTCCACCTGGGACTCCCAGTCGGAGGGCAAGTTTTCACGCAGCCAGGCCCGCACCTCCTGCCGCCAGGCTTCCTCCTCTGCACTCAGGCGAAAATCCATGCCACTACCCTCCGCCTGGGGTCAGCATATATGACCCGTACGTCAGGGGCAAGACCCCTTGCCCGCGGCGCCTCTATGAAGATAATACAGTTATCAAATGGCACTCCCGGGAGGTGGCCTTATGGCTGGCCCATTGGCAGGCATCAAGGTGGTAGAGCTAGGCTTCTGGGTGGCCGGGCCCTCGGCGGCAGCCATCCTGGCCGATTGGGGGGCGGAGGTCATCAAGATAGAGCCCCCCAACGGCGACCCCTTTAGGGGGCTGTTCGCCTCCGTCTTTGGCTCGCCCATCCCCATCAACCCTCCTTTCGAGCAGGATAACCGGGGCAAGCGCAGCATCGCCCTGGACCTGTCCAAGGAGGAGGGCCAGGGGATCGCCCGTCGCCTCGTGGCCGACGCCGACGTGTTCATCACCAACGTCCGGCCCCACGCCCTGAAGGCTGCTGGGCTCACTTACGAGGAGCTATCGGCCCTTAACCCCCGGCTGGTCTATTGCCATATCACGGGCTACGGCGCAGGCCACGATGAGGAGGAGCGGGCAGCCTATGACATCGGCGCCTTCTGGTCGCGGGGGGCGGTGGGGGCCATGCTCGCTCCCCCAGGTCATCCCCCGCCCCAGCAGCGTGGGGGCATGGGCGACCACATGGCCGGGCAGAGCGCTGCCGGGGCCATCGCCGCCGCCCTCTTCCACCGCCAGCGCACCGGCCAAGGGCAGAAGGTGGAGGTCTCCCTGGTGAGGGTGGGGGCCTATATGATGAGTTGGGACATCACCCTCGCCCTTCGCCTCGGTGTCCCTGTCATACCATACGACCGCCATCACCATATAAACCCCCTCATCAACTGCTATCAGGCCAAGGACGGCCGCTGGTTCTGGCTTCTGCACCTGCAGGCCGACCGCCACTGGCCCAACGTATGCCGCGCCATCGGCCGCCCCGACCTTTTGGAGGACCCCAGGTTCGCCGACATCGAAAAGCGCCGGGACAACGCCCCCGACCTGGTGGCCGAGCTAGACAAGGAGTTCGCCAAGAAGACCTTGGAGGAATGGGCTGAGGTCTTCCAGCGCGAGGACGTGTGGTGGGCCCCTGTCAACACCGTCGATGACCTCCTAAGGGACCCAGTGGTGGAGAAGGCGGGCATCCTGGTGGACGTTCCGGCGGGCGATGGCACCTCCTTCAAGCTGGTGGCTGCCCCTGCCACCTTTCACGCCACCCCTGCCGCTCCCAAGGGGCCGCCACCCGAGCTGGGCCAGCACACAGAAGAGATCCTCCTGGAGCTGGGCTACGATTGGGATGCCATCGTAGCCCTCAAGGAGAGGGGCGTCATACCCTAAACGGGGCGGCCCTCCCTGGCCCAGAGGTGGGGCAAGCTCCCCTTTGTCTATCCTCTGGGCAGGCCCAGCCCCCTGGTGGCGATGATGTTGCGCTGGATCTCCGAGGTGCCGCCGGCAATGGTGCTGGCCACCGTCATCATATAGGCCATGGCGAAGCGCCCATGCAGGCGGGCCCACCGGCCCGACTCCGGCCGCACCTGCCCATAAAGGCCCATGATCTTAACGCCCGTGTTGGCCAGCCTCTGGGCCAGCTCCGAGCTGAAAAGCTTGGTTATGGAGGCCTCGGCATTGGGGATCTGGCCCCGCGCCTGCATGGACGTCACCCTATATGAGAGGTAACGCCCCACCTCCACCTCCACCGCCCTGTCAGCCAGGGCGTAGCGCACCCACCCCTGAGCTATGAGGGGCTGGCCCAACACCTTCGTCTCCCGACAGTAAACCACCAGGTCGTCCAGGTCCCGCTTGAGGCTGGCCACCGCCCCGATACCCGATCGCTCGAAGTCCAGCAGCGCCGCCCCTAGATACCAGCCCCGGTTCTCCTCCCCCACCAGATTCTTGGCCGGGATGCGCACATCCTCAAAGAACACCTGGTTAAAGCTGTGGATGCCCGCCATGTTGATGATGGGCTGGACACGGATGCCAGGGGCGTTCATGGGGGCCAGGAAGAAGCTGATGCCCTTGTGCTTGGGGGCGTTGGGGTCGGTGCGCGCCAGGAAGAAGATCCAGTCCGCCCGGTGGGCCCCGGTGGTCCAGATCTTCTGACCATTGATGACGTACTCATCGCCGTCCCGCACCGCCCGCGTCTGCAGGCTGGCCAGGTCGGACCCGGAGCCTGGCTCGGACCAACCCTGGCACCAGGTCACCTCCGCCCGGGCGATGCGGGGCAAGTGCTCCCGCTTCTGCTCCTCGGTGCCGTACAGCATAAGGATGGGGCCCAGCATGTTGATGCCGAAGACGGCGTTGCCCAAGGGGGCACGGTGGTAGCCCAGCTCCTCCCGCAGCACCATCTGCTCCCACAGCCCCATGTCCGACCCGCCATACTCCTTGGGCCAATGGGGGACAAGCCATCCCCTCTCTGCCAGCTTCTTTTGGAACTGGCGGGAGAGCTCCCACTCCTCGTCGCTTCCCAGCTCGAACTCCCCCGCGTACCACTCCGCAGGCAGCTCCTTGCGCAGAAACTCCCTTATCTCCCTGCGAAAGGCCTCCTGCTCCGGCGTGAAGCGAAAGTCCATGGCCGCTTCCCTCCTTCCTTAGTCGCCCCTGGGCAGCCCCAGCCCCCTGGTGGCGATGACGTTGCGCTGGATCTCCGAGGTACCACCCTCGATGGTGTTGGCCACTGAGCGCAAGTACATGAACTCCACCCTCCCTCGCAGGGGCGACCACTTGGAGGAGCGGCTGAGCTGCCCATATAGGCCCAAGACCTTCATGCCCGTGTTGGCGATGCGCTGGTTCAGCTCCATGGAGTAAAGCTTGACGGCCGAGGCCTCGTAATTGGGGATGATGCCCCGGTTCTGCAGGGTCACCACCCGATAGGAGAGGAGCATGGAGACCTCCGTCTCGAGGTAACGCTCGGCCAGCTCATAGCGGAGAGATGGCAGGAGGGAGGCCCGCTCCTGCCCCGTGCCCCGGCTCTCCTTCACGAACTGGATGAGGTCCTCCACCGTCTGCTGCTGTCCCACCGCCGAGCCGATGTTGGAGCGCTCGATGTCCAGGGTGCGCACAGCCATGTACCATCCCTGGTTCTCCTCACCCACCAGGTTCTTGGCGGGGATGCGCACGTTCTCGAAGAACACCTGGTTGAACTCATGGGTGCCGGCCATGTTGTAGAGGGGGCGCACTGTGACGCCCGGATATGGGTTCCCCTTCTCGTCCCTCATGGGAACGATGAAGTAGCTCAGCCCCTTGTGCTTGGGGACGTTGGGGTCGGTGCGGGCCAGCAGCAGCATGTAATGGGCCAGATGGGCCAGGGTGGTCCAGATCTTCTGGCCGTTGATGACATACTCGTCACCGTCCCGCACCGCTGTGGTCTGCAGGCTGGCCAGGTCGGAGCCGGCGTTGGGCTCCGAGAACCCCTGGCACCAGATGTGCTCGCCCGAAAGGATCCGGGGCAGGTACGTCTTCTTCTGCTCCTCGCTGCCGAACAAGATGAGGGTGGGCCCGACTACAGCCACCGCCAGCCCGCCGATGAACAGAGGGGAGGGAGCCCGCAGACGGGCCGTCTCCAGGTTATATATGAATTGCTGCATGATGGTCATGCCCGCCCCGCCGTACTCCTTGGGCCAGGCAGGGGCGATCCAGCCCTTCTCAGCCAGCTTGCGCCGCCACTGCACCAGGGCCGGCAGCTGGTCGAAGAAGCTCACCCCCGAGCCACGCAGCTCCTTGGGACACTCCCGCTCGATAAACTCTCGCACCTCCTGCCGAAAGGCCTCCTCTTCGGGGGTGAAACGAAAGTCCATGGCTACCTCCCCTAGCGTATGCTAACCGCCATTACTATACCCCCGTGGGAGCCTCACGTCAACGTCACCCCTATCTAGCCTTCCTCCCGGACCTGGGGCTCCTCCAAGACGATGCCCCCTTCCTCGTCGGTGCGCAGCTGGGCCTGGAGCCTCTCGCCCAGCACCCCGTACCATTGGCCGCCCAGATAGTGGAGGGGGCGGTAGGGGCGCTCCCCCACCAGCCAGGTCTCGTCGAAGGCCTCCCGCTCGGCCTGCACGGCCACCACCCGCCCCACGAAGAAGGTGTGGTCGCCCAGGCGCAAGGCATCCTCCAGCCCACATTCGATCCAGGCGAGGCAGTGCTCCAGAAGAGGGGCATCCACCCGCTTAGCCTTGAAGGTGGGAAGCTTGGCCAGCTCCAGCTTGTTGACATCCCGCCCGCTGACGCTGCCGAAGTAGTGCACGTGGTCCATCAGGTCGGGCCCCGGGATGTTAAGGGCGAACTCCTCGGCGAAGCGGATGATATCGTGGGTGTGGCGGGAGGGGTGCACCGCCAGCCCAATGAGGGGCGGCCGCCGCGACACCGGCGTCACCCAGATGACGGGCATCACGTCCGTCTGATCCCGCCAGCGGGCGGTCACCAGCACCACCGGCCCGCCGATGACCAGGCGCAGGGCATCTAGGACGTCCAGCTCCCTGCGCATCTCTGCCCACCTATACGGATTATCCGCCAGCAGGCCCGCCGACGCCAGCGGAGCCATCGGAAGAGCGCCAATGGCGCCCCAAAGTCAACGTTTAAAGCCATCCCCGACGCCGGAAGAAGACGGCTATGGCCAGCCCCAAGGCCAACATCGTGCCCACCACTGCCGGGAAGCCCCAGCTGCTCCCAAAGGGCGGCCAGACGTGGTGCGCGAAGTTCATGCCGTAGATGCCCGCGAGTAGCGTCAGAGGCAGAAATATGGTGGCCACCGCCGTCAGCACCTTCATCACCTCATTGAGGCGGTTGGAGACCACTGTCAGATAGGTGTTGTGGGCGCTGTCCGTCAGGTCGCGGAGGGCCTCGATGAGGTACTCGGTCCGCACTAGGTGATCGTAGATGTCGCGGAAGTAGATGTTGGCCTCGGGGCGCACCAGATGGGGGAACTCGGGCCGGGCGAGGCGCGCCAGCAGCTCCCGCTGGGGCACCGTGAGGCGACGTAGACGCAGGGCATTGCCCCGCAGGCGCAACACGCGCTCCAACAGGCCCGGCGCCTTGCCCGCCAGGGCCTCGGCCTCCAGCCTGTCCAGCGATTCCTCCATGGCATCGATGCAAGGGAGATACCCGTCCACCAGCCGGTCGAGGATGGCGTGCAGCAGCCACTCAGGGCCGCGACGCAGGGGCAGGCCATCCTCCAGGCACCGCTGGCGGATGGCCTCCAGCGACTGCACCGCCCCGTGATGGCAGGAGACCACATAGTTGGGGCCAAGGTAGAGACACACCTCTTGGCTAGCCACCTCGCCGAAGGGCTCGTAGCTGGCCAGGGCGTGGAAGACGATGAAGATGTAGTTGTCGTGCTCGTCCAGCTTGGGAGGGTTGGGCTCAGGCGTCAGGGCGTCCTCGATGGTCAGAGGATGGAAGCCGAACACCCTGCCCAATACCTCCTGGGCAATAGAGGCATCGGCAGCAGTGTCCAAGTCGGCCCACACCCTCGCTCCCGAGGTGAGGACCTCTTGCAGCGCCCCCAGGCTCGTCAGTGGCCGCGCTGGGCCCTCGTCGTCGACCACCAGCACCTGCAGCATGACGGGGCCACCGCTATTTTAGCCCGCCTCCACACCAGAGCTGATAGAGGATGTGCCAGGCCCCTCGGCCGGCAGGGCTAAATGGCCGCCTTGCCCACCCAGGCCATTGGTAAGATAGAACCAGGCGATGAAGGCGCGCGTTCTAGTGGGCACATGCTCCTGGGCCGACAAGACCCTCCTGGAGGCGGGATGGTACCCGCCACACGTGCGCACCCCCGCCCAGCGCCTCCAGCACTACGCCCGCCACTTCCCCATTGTGGAGGTGGACAGCACTTATTACGCCCTGCCCGCCCAGCGGCAGGCCCACCTCTGGGCCGCCAGGACGCCCCCAGGCTTCGTGTTCGATGTCAAGGCCTTTGCCCTCTTCACCCATCACCCCACCCCTCCCGACTCCCTACCCCAGGACGTGCGGCAGGCCCTGCCACAGGAGCTCAGGGAGCGACGTCACATCTACTATCGCGACCTCCCCCCTGAGCTGCGCCAGGAGCTGTGGCGTCGGTTCGCCGAGGCCCTCCTGCCTCTGCACCTGGCCGGCAAGCTGGGGGTGGTCCTCTTTCAGTTTCCGCCCTGGTTCCGACCCAGCGCCGACGCTCGTCGCCATATCCTGGAGGCCCGGGAGCGCCTTCCCCATTACACCATCGCTGTGGAGTTCCGCCAAGCCCGTTGGCTGGCAGACGAGGAAAACCGGGTCAGGACGCTGGGCTTCCTGAGGGAGCATCGCCTGCCCCTGGTGTGCGTAGATGAGCCCCAAGGGTTTCCTTCCAGCGTGCCTCCTCTGGCCGAGGTCACCGCTCCCCTGGCAGTGGTGCGCTTCCATGGGCGCAACGCCGCCACCTGGGAGGCCAAGGGCATCACCGCTGCCGAGCGCTTCAACTACCTCTACTCCCCAGAGGAGCTGCAGGAGTGGGTGCCGCGCATCGGCCGCCTAGCTCAGGAGGCGGAGGAGGTGCACGTCCTCTTCAACAACTGCTATCGCGACTACTCCGTGCGCAACGCCCGGCAGATGGCTGAGGCCTTGGGCCTGCCCGTGGGGAAGCAGGGGTCCCTCCTCTGACGCTGGCAGACAGCGCCCCCCTTCACTACAATGAAAGCTGGCGGTGAAGGTCTGCAAACTCTTCAGCGAGCTGTGGCTACCTCTGCCGCCCGAGGATGTCTTCCCCTTCTTTGCCGAGGCCCGCAATCTCGAACAGATAACGCCCCCTTGGCTCAGCTTCTACGTGCTGGCCCAGCATCCCCCCGAGATGGGGGCGGGCACCGTCATCGATTACCGCCTACGGCTACATGGCATCCCCTTGCGCTGGCGCAGCGAGATAACCGTATGGGAGCCGCCCCGGCGCTTCGTGGACGTGCAACGTCGCGGCCCCTACCGACTGTGGGAGCACGAGCACCTCTTCCTGCCAAAGGACGGTGGCACCCTGGTCCAGGATCGGGTCCGCTATGCCGTGCCGGGCGGTTCCCTATTGGCGCCCCTGGTGGACCGGCTGCTGGTGCGTCCCGACCTGGAGCGCATCTTCGCCTACCGCCGCCAGCGCCTGAAGGAGATCTTCGGCGTGGGGTGATGGGGTGACAGAGGGTCCGGAGGCCGCGCTCCGCCCGCGCCTGCGTCCTCTGGACATACGCCGCCTGGGGGATGTGCTGGTGCTGCGCGACCCCTTAGGACTCTGCCCCCAGGAGCTCCTGGTGCCTGCCCATCTCGCCCCTCTGCTGGGCCTCCTGGACGGCACCCGCGACCTGACGGCCGTCCAGGCCTCCTTCCAGCTCCTCACAGGCCGATACGTGAGCCTCTCCCAGCTGGAGGAGCTAGTGGTCCGCTTAGATGCCTCCTTGCTCCTGGACACCCCCTCCTTCCAGGAGGCCTACCAGAGGGCCCTAGAGGAGTTCCGCTCTGCCCCTTTCCGCCCGCCAGCCCTGGCCGACCAAGTCTATCCCGGCGATGTCCAAGCCCTCTCGCAAGCGCTGGATGGCTACCTGCAGGCCGCACCACCCCCTGAGGAGGCAGCCAACGCGGTGGGTATCATAAGCCCCCACATCGACTATGGGCGGGGCTGGCGAGTTTACGCCCAGGTCTGGGGGGCGGCCAGGCGGGCCATCCTGGAGGCGGAGCTGGTCATCGCCCTGGGCACCGACCACGCCGGGGGACCGGGGGCCATCACCCTCACCCGCCAAAGCTATGCTACCCCATATGGCGTCCTGCCTACATATTCTACGGCGGTGGAAGAGCTGGCGGAGGCCCTAGGGGAGGAGGCCTTCGTCCAGGAGCTCCACCATCGGCGCGAGCACTCCTTGGAGTTGGCCCTAGTATGGCTCCATCACCTGCGTGGGGGACGTCCTGTGCCTGTGGTCCCTGTGCTGTGCGGCTCCTTCGCCCCCTACGTGGAGGGGGAGTTGGAGGCTGCCAGCGACGCAAAGCTCGAGATGACGCTGAGGATCTTAGCCTCCCATATGCAGGGCAAGAGGGCCTTGGTGGTGGCCGCCGCCGACCTCTCCCACGTTGGTCCCACCTTCGGCGACCCCTTCCCCTGGGGCCTGATGGAGCGTGCCCATCTGCGAGGCGCCGATGGCAAGCTCCTGGCAGCCATGGAGGCGGTAGACGCCGCGGCCTTCCTCGGGGAGGTGCGGGCCTGTAGGGATAGGTACCGCATCTGTGGCCTTCCCCCCATCTACATGGCCTTGCGCCTCCTGGCCGGGCACAGGGGGCGCGTCCTGGCCTACGAGCAGTGCCCTGCCGACCCCCAAGGTGGCTCCCTGGTCTCCATCGCTGGCGCCCTGATCCTCTAGATGCCGTGCCCCACCCGCCTCAGCACTCGTAGAGAGCCTTGGCAGAGGTAATCCTTGAAGGCGCCGGAGGCCAGGGCCCGCAGATAGACGTGATAGGGGGCCTGACCACCCTGAGAAGGGTCGGGGAAGACATCGTGGATGGCCAAGAGGCCACCCACGACGATGTGGGGAGCCCAGCCCTCGTAGTCCGCCTGGGCGTTCTCCTCGGTGTGGCTGCCATCGATGAAGACCATGGCCAGGGGGGTGCGCCAATAGGCGGCCACCGTGGCCGACCGCCCCACGATGGCAATGACCGTCTCCTCCAGCCCCGCCAGGGCCATGGTGCGGCGAAAGGCGGGCAAAGTGTCCACCTGCCCGAACTCGTCCACGAAACGGGGGTCGAAGTAGGGTTGGCCCGGCTGTTGCTCCTCTGAACCGCGGTGGTGGTCGATGGTGAAAAGGACGGTGCCCATCTCCTGGGCCGCCGCCCCCAGGTATATGGTGGACTTGCCCACATATGTGCCCACCTCCAGCAGAGGCCCAAGGGCTGCCGCCTCCCTCCCCGCCCGGTAAAGGGCCAGCCCTTCATCATCGGGCATGAAGCCGGGGGTGGCGCGTGCCAGCCGGAGAAGCCTCTCCTCCACTCCTCTCACCCCTCGTGTAGAGACCTGAACAGGAGACCGCCAGGGGTCAGGTCATACAGGCAATCCATGGCCAAGACCACGGCCGCCGCCGTCCAGGTGGGGCGTTGGCCATCGGGCCAGGGGCCATCGGTGGGCACCGTGCCGATGCGGAACCCGCCGTCTTCGTCCTGCCAGGCCAGCTGCCAGCCAAGGATGCGGCGGCCCAGGGACCGCGCCCCCACCACGTCCAGGGCCATGGCCAACTCGCAGCTCTCGGCCACCGTCACCCAGGGGCGGTCGGCGCGGCACCGCACCCCCAGCTGTGGGTGGACGAACTGCCGCCAGCGGCTGACGAGGCGCTGGCGTGCAGCGGAGCCCCGCACCAGCCCACACAGGACAGGGTAATACCAGTGCATGGCGAAGCAGGACTCGTCCTCGGGGAGGGTGCACCCCATCTTCCCCTCCCAGGTGACGAAGGCCCTCTCCAGACGCCGCCGCCCCTCCCTCCACCGCTGGTGGTGGGGCTTGCCCAGGACGGCGGCGATGCGCTCGGCACAGAGGATGGCCGCCCGCACACTGGAGGTGCCGGCCACCAGGCTATCGGGCCACACCCTCCCTAGGCGGTCGCTAGCCCAGTATATGAGCCCTTCCTCCCCCTGAAGGGCAAAGGCAAATTCCACCGCCCTGGCCACCGTAGGCCACATCCGCTCAAGAAAGCGCCGGTCCCTGGTAAGGAGGTAATGGTGCCAGGACCCCAACGCCACATAGGTGGACATGTTGGTGTCACGAGTGAAGTCCACCGGCACCCCTTCTTCGTAATAGGACCAGAAGCTGCCGTCCTCGTTCTGCACCTCTTGTAGCCAAAGGTAGGCCTTCTTCGCCCGCTCATGGAGGCCCCCCACGTCCAGGGCCATGGCGCACTCCACCATGTCCCAGGGATCCATCAGTCCCTCCTGGTGGGAGGGGATGATGCCATCGGCCCGCTGGTGCTGGGCGATGTAGGCCACAGCCGCCTTTAGGCGCTCCCTCAGGCTCTCCATGGTTTCTGAAAATAGAGCACCAGGCTCTTGCCCATGATGGGGTTAAGGGCCTCCTCCAGCCACCGCAGGGGGCTATGAGGGTGGCAGATGTCCCACACCAGCAGCTGATGGTATAGGCGGATGGGCAGGGGCTCCCGGCCATCCTGTTGCAGGTGGCCCATAAGGCATCGCAGCCACCAGTAGGGGGAGTGTAGGGCATGGGCGTGGTGTCGGCCTACTAGGCGTAGGCCCAGCTTCTGGAAGGCACCAGCCAGTTGGTGCCCCTTATATATGCGCACATGACCCCCGGGCTGGCGCCGATAAGGGGGCGAGAGGGCCCAGCACACCTTCTCCGGCCAATACCGGGGCACCGTCACCGCCAGCCTCCCCCCAGGCCGGAGGACCCGCACCAGCTCGGCCATGGCCTGGGCATCGTCGGGCACATGCTCCAGGGTCTCGGCGCAGATGATACGGTGGAAGAGGCCGTCGGGGAAAGGGAGGCGCAAGAGATCGGCACGCAGGCAGAGGAACAGGGCACCATCCTCTTGCTCCTGGGGGTCCATGCTGGCGAGGATATGCCGGGCCTGCGCTACTGCCTCTCCGTCCAGGTCTAAGGCCACCACCTTGGCCCCCAGCCGGTAGGCGGCGAAGGCGTGGCGCCCTCCCCCACAACCGGCGTCTAGCACCCACTGCCCCCGCCGCACCCCCAGGCGGCGCAGGTCTACGGTGAGCATGGCGACGGCCCCCTGCGCAGAGCCAGGGCCTCTTCATATACGCGGACAGTCTCCCTGGCCGCCCTCTCCCAGCTGAAGAGGCGGAGGACCCGCTGCCTGCCGGCCTCGCCCATGCGCGCCCGCCTCTCCGGGTCGTCTAAAAGCTCCACGATGGCCCTGGCCATAGCCTCTGCGTCGTAGCAGGGGACCAGGCACCCCGCCTCCCCATCGTCCCCCACCACCTCGGGCAAGGCACCGGCAGCGAAGGCCACCACCGGCACCCCACAGGCCATGGCCTCGGCCGCCGGCAAGCCGAAGCCCTCGTACAGGGAGGGGCATATAGCCAGAGCAGCCTTGGAGTACTCCCGCACCAAGTCCTCCGTCTCCAGGCGGCCCAGGAACCGCACCCGTCCATCGAGACGATAGCGGGTTAGGTAGGCCAGGTGCCCAGGGCGTTTTTCCCCCACTACCACTACCTCCACTGGCCTCTGGGCGGCCACCCGCGCCACTGCCTCGTAGAAGTGTTGGAGGCCCTTTATAGGCATGTCGGCGCTGTTAACCAGGATGAGGCGGCAGGGATGTCTCTCCACCCCTGGCAGAGGGCGGAAGGCTTGGGCGTCCACCCCGTTGGCCACCACCCGTAGCTTGCGGGCGTCTACCCCCATGTAGCGCACCACATCGGCACACGCCCGTTGAGAGACGGTGATGAGCAAGGGGAGGCGTCTGGCTACTATCCCTTGCATCCATAGGAACCAGTACCAGTTGCCAACGCCCCACCGCTCCCAACGGGAGCGGGCGGCAGCCAAGGCGAAGGCCCGATCGATGTGGATGGGGTGGTGGATGGTGGCCACCACCGTCAGGCCCCGGGCCTTGAGGCGCAACAGCCCGAAACCCAGACTCTGGTTATCGTGGACGACGTCCACGGGCCACCGTTGCAACAGCCGCACCACCCGCAGAGAGAAGGTGAGGGGCTCAGGGTAGAGGCCGGACACCGCCATGGCGTACTCCAGAAAGTCGACCATCCCCCTAGCCCTTCGCAGGCACCTTGGGGACAGGCCGTCTCCGGCATAAAGGTCGAGGCTGGGCACCCTCACCAAGGGCACCCCCTCCGGCACCCGCGGGTAGGGAGGGCCTGCCAGCACCACCACCTGGTGGCCTAGGCGTGTCAGCTCCCGCGACAGATAGTAGACGTATACGCCCTGGCCCCCGCAGTAAGGGTTGCCCCGGTAGCTGAGCAGCGCTATCCGCATCCTTGGCCCGGGGGCGCGCGGCCCCGCGTCTCCTTCCTAGGATAGACATACCCTCTCGTGCGCGTAAAGGCGCGCACGCCCCCCGCTGGCTTATAATGGGCGCAACAGGGGAGAGGGGCATGCCGCGCCTTGCCGTCTTGGGTGGGGTGGCGGAGGTGGGGGGGAACAAGGTGATGCTGGAGCAGGAGGGCCATGTCCTCTTCCTGGACTTCGGTATCTCATACAAGCGCAGGGGCCACTACTACGAAGAGTACGTCAACCCCCGCGCCGCCCTGGGCCTTCTCGACCTGCTGGAGATGCGCCTTCTCCCCCCTCTGGAGGGGCTATACCGCCCCGACCTCCATCCCCCCTTTCCCTTCTGGGAGCGCTACCGGGAGCTTCCCACCTACTATGACCTGCGAGGGGCACAGGTGGAGGGGGTACTATGCTCCCATGCCCACTTAGACCACTCGGGCTACATATCGGCCCTAAGGGAGGAGGTGCCCGTCCTCACCTCTCTCCTCTCGGCCCTCATCATGAAGGCCATACAGGACACCAGTCAGCCCGACTTCGAGCAACAGGTGGTCTACTACTCACCGCGTCAGGCCCGCCCCGATTCGGGCCTCCTGGAGCCCTGTAAGGGGGCGGAGGCGCGCCAGCGCCCCTTCTGCGTCTTCTCCTCTCACGTCACAGACGCGGTGCAGCGGTTCTGGCAAGACATCCCTGCCGCCCGGGGCCTGGCCTCAGCACTCCTCAAACCGGTGGGGGAGGAGATGCAGCTGGGGCCCTTCTATATCCGCCATTTCCCGGTGGACCACTCCATCCCGGGGGCGGGCGCCTTCTTGATGGAGGTGGGTGGTATAGCCGTGGCCTATACAGGCGACCTGCGCTTCCACGGAGGGCAGGCCTCCGCCAGCCAGGCCTTCGCCCAGGCCCTTGGCCAGGTGGCCCGAAGGCTTCCCCTCGTCCTCCTCTGCGAGGGGACGCGGGTGGGGGACGAGCATCAGGAGCCGGTGAGCGAGGAGATGGTGGCCCAGAGGGCCCTCTCCTTTATGCAGGAGACCCAGGGCCTCATCATCGCCGATTTCGGGCCCCGTAACCTGGAGAGGCTAGCCATTTTCCACCGCCTGGCCTCCCACCTGGGCCGCCAGCTGGTCATCACCGCCAAGGACGCGTACCTGGTGGAGAAGGCGCGCCTGGCCGACCCTTCCCTGCCCCCACTGGACGCGTGCGGGAACGTCCTCCTCTACCATCAGCCCAAGCTCCGGGTGCAGCGGTGGGAGCAAGAGACCTATGCCCGGCACCGGCACCGCCTGGTGGGCCCGGAGGACGTCCACCGCCATCAAGACCAGATGATCCTCTGCTTCAGCTACTATGACCTTAAGGACCTGCCCAGCATCCGCCCCCGCCCTGGGAGCCTATACCTCTACTCCAACCATGAGGCCTTCGATGAGGAGATACAGATGGACTTCCGTCGCTTGCGGCACTGGCTGGAACATTTCGGCCTTCGGTACGTAGGCCTGCCGCGGGAGGAGCTGAACTGGCGGGTCCCCCCGGAGGAGGCGGGGCTGCACGCCTCTGGCCACGCCCCCGCCCACCACCTTATGCAGCTCATCGAAGAGGTGCGGCCCCACCTCCTTGTGCCCCTGCACACCGAGCATCCCGAGTGGTTCGCCCATCGCCTTAAAGGCTCCGCCACCTCCGTCCATCTCCCCCAAGAGGGGGAGTCCCTGGACCTGGCCCGTCTCCTGGGCTAGGGAGCTAGCCCAGGGCAGCTACGAGTGGGGCACCTCGATGCCCGCGGCATGGAAGGCCTCCTTGAGGCGGCGGCGCAGCTCCCCGGCCACCTCCCACTGCTTCATAGGCTCCGTCTCCCCCAACACCTTGATGACGACACCCGAAGGGGCCAGCTCCTCCACCCGCAGGGCCCTGGGGGGCGAGATGATCATGCCCTGGAACCGAGGGTCCGTCGCCAGCTCCTGGCCCACCCTGTCGATGATGCGAAAGACCCTCTCCAGGTCCTCCTTATAGGAAATGACCACATCGATGTTGACACGGGAAAACTCCTTGGTGAGGTTGCTCACCACCCTTACCTCCGCATGGGGGATGAAATGGACCGTGCCGTCCATGTCCCGCAGGATGGTGCGGCGCAGCCCCACGTCCTCCACCAGGCCGGTGACGCCGGCGATGCGCACCACGTCCCCCTTGCTGTACTGGTTCTCCAGCAGGATGAAGAAGCCGTTGATGACATCGCGCACCAGGCTCTGGGCAGCGATTCCCAGGGCCAGGCCCGCCACCCCCGCCCCCGCCAGCAGGGGGGCGATGTTGATGCCCACCAGGGGCAGGACGAGCAATAAGGCAGTGAGGGCCAGCACCGCTCGGCCACTGCCGGTAAAGAGGCGAGCCAGGGTATGGGTGCGCTGCTCTACCTCCTCTGGCGTCTTATCGGCCAGCCCCTTCCGCACTCCCGCCCGGATGAGCGGGGGGACTACCCGGTGTAAGGCCCAGTCAGCCACCAGGGCGGCTATCACGATAACGGCGATGCGGAGCCCATCGCTCAGCAGGTACTCCCGCACCTGTTGCCAAGTGAGCAGAAGGGGCATGGACGCACCTCCACCAGCCCATGGCGCTGGGGGTGATAGTGCCACTGGTGATCGTACATCGCGCGGGAGGGCGTCCTGAAAGGGGATGCGCCCTCCTACATATCATGCTCTCGTATCAGCCCTCTTACGGGAAGGCAAGGGAGGGCCTCTTGCAGGCGCAGATGGCCGAAGGGCCGCCCCCTACACGCTCACCACGGCGTCGGCGGAGAGGACCACGTCGTTGAGGGTGGCGGCACCCACCACCTCTGCCCCTTCGATGAAGTCGCCCCGGTCCAGCCCCAAAAGCATGCACGATTGCTCGCAGACCATGAACCGCACGCCGGCCTGGCGCGCTTGGTCCATCACCTCCTTAAGGGTGGGGAAGGCACCCACCTGGATCTTCTCCGCCTCCCCCTTCTTAAAGGCGGTGATGCCCTTGATGAAGGCGTAGATGATGGGCTCCTGCCCCATGGCAGCAGCGGTAGTGGCCAGCACGAAGGGCGCATATAGCCGCTCTGGTGTGTCCGTCCCACTGGTGAGCAGATAAACGATCTTCTTCCTCTCGGCCATGGCCCTAACCCCCCTTGCGTATCAAGACCCTCAGCTGCCCATCGTCCTTGCGGACCGCCAACACCTGGTGGCCAGCCCACTTGGCCCAGGCCTGCAGGTCGGGCTCCGCTGCCGGGTCGGTGGCCAGCACCTCCATCACCTGCCCCGACTCCAGCTCCTCTATCTCCTGCCGTGCCCGTAGCACGGGCCCCGGACAATACTGACCCCTTACGTCCACCACCTTCGCTACCTGCACCTCCATGAGCCCCTCCTGACGCCCCAGATTATCGCATTTGTCGACTGTGTTTGTCAACTTGGTCGACGGGCGATGAGGCTGGCGATGGCCCTGGGACGGGGGCCATAGTGGACCAGCCCCTCGCGGTAGAGGAGGGGCTCCAGGTGGGGGAAGAGGGAGGGGAGCTCGCCGGGATGGAGGAGGTAGTGGGGGTTACGGGGGCCCCATCCCAGAGTCAGCTGCACGGTGGTGAAGGTCTCGAAGAAGAGGAGGCCGCCGGGGCGGAGGGCCCCCTCCAGCAGAGGGCACAGCTCCCGCTCGAGGAAGTAGAAGTCCAGGACAACATCGAAGACCTCTTGTGGGATGGGGTAGGTGGTGATGTCGGCGCAGATGGCCGTGATGGGAAGGCCACGGCGTGCAGCCTCCCGGCGGCACATCTCCACGGCCACGGGAGATATGTCGACGCCTATCACCTCCAGGCCACGGGCGGCCAAGAAGAGGGCATGGCGCCCGGCCCCCATGGCCACGTCCAGGGCGCGGCCTACCGTCGGCAGGAGGTGGGCATTCTCCACCAACAGCGGGGATGGCTCCCGAGGGGAGGCTTCCCTGAGGTAGCGTTGGTCCCAATGACGGAGTATGTCCTGGCTCGCCTCCACCGCCATCCATGATGGCAGCCCAGGGTGGGGCCGGGCAAGGCCATGGCCCCCCGGTTGGCCATAGCTTACACTGAAAGATGGTCGTGGCGGATGTAGAGAGGTGCCAGGGGCAGGCCCTTTGGGGCCCGCGGGAGGTGGGGTTGGCCTTAGCCGCCCTGGTGGTGATGGCCGTGGCCCTGCTGATCCCAGCAGCCATCGCTGCTGCCCTCCTGGCCCAAGGGGAGGAGCTGACGAAGGATGTGGGGGCCATGGCGGCGCTGCTGGGGGCTAACGTGGCGGTGGAGGCCCTTATCCTGGCGGTGCCCCTTTGGTGGGTGATGGGGCGGCAGGGCACCTTGGCTGACTTGGGCTGGCGTTGGCCTCGCCGTGGGGGGCTGTGGACGCCTCTGGCCACCTTGGTGGGCGCCTACCTAGTCCTGGGGATCTATGCGGGGGCCCTTGAGGCAGCAGGTCTGGAGAGGCTTCTGCCCAAGTCATCCTTCCCGAAGGTGGCCTTCCAGGAGCCATCCCTGGCAGCCCTGGTGGGGCTGATGGCCCTGGGGCTGGCCCCCTTGGCGGAGGAGACCTTCTTCCGCGGGTTCGTGTTCCAAGGGCTGCGACGTCGCTGGGGCCTATGGTGGTCGGCCCTGGCCTCTGGGGCTCTCTTCGGCCTTATGCATCTGCAGGTGGGGGCCATGATCCCCTTCTCGGCCATTGGGGTGGTGTTCGCCCTGGCCTATGCCTACTCAGGCTCCATCTTGCCCAGCGTGGCTGCCCACTTGGCCTTCAACTCCGTGAGCTTTGGGATCATGCTGGCCACCGTCTGATGGGGCGCATCGAAGGGTGTTTCCGCCGCTTGCGCGAAGGCGGGGAGCTGGGGCTCATCGCCTATCTCACGGTGGGCTATCCCACGCTGGAGGCCACCTTGCGCCTGGTGCCGGCCGTGCTGGCAGGGGGGGCCCACATGGTGGAGCTGGGCATCCCCTTCTCCGATCCCTTAGCCGACGGGGCCACCATCCAAAGGGCCACCCAGGTGGCCCTAGCCCAGGGCATCCGGCCCCGCACCTGCCTGGAGGTGGTCCGACGCTTGCGCGCGCAAGGGGTGGAAGCCCCCCTGGTGCTCATGACCTACTTCAACCCCCTACTGGCCCTGGGGGTAGAGCCCTTCCTACGCCAGGCGCGGGAGGCGGGGGCCGATGGCATCATCGTAGTGGACCTGCCCTGGGAGGAAGGGGAGGAGGTGCGACAGGCCTGCCAGGCCCTAGGCCTGGACCTCATAGCCCTAGTAGCCCCCACCACCGACGACCAGAGGCTGGCCCGCATAGGGCGGGAGGCCCAGGGGTTCATATACTGCGTCAGCGTCACGGGCGTGACAGGGGCCCGCGACGAGCTCCCGCCGGACTTGCCCCAGCTCCTCAAGAGGGTGCGGGCCCACACCCCATTGCCTATAGCCGTAGGATTTGGTATATCTAAACGCAAACACCTCGAGGCGGTGCGCCCTCTAGCCGATGCCGTGGTCATCGGCAGCGCCATCATAGAGAGGCTAGAAGGGGCGGAGCCTGAGGAAGCAGTGGAGAGGGTCAGGAGCTATGTGGAGGTGGTCACCGGCCGTCGGGCCCAGGGCCCCCCAGATGGCTAGGGGCCGGCCCCTGGCCGGGTCGTTTGCCTGAGCTTCGGCAGGGCGGGCCCGCCCAGGCCAGAAGGGGGTCGCGGCATGCTGTGCCGAGGCATCCGGGGAGCGATCACAGTGGCTGCCAACACCCGTGAGGCCATTCTGGAGGCCACCCGTGAGCTCCTGACGGCCATGGTGGAGGCCAACCAGATCCGCGTGGAGGACATCGCCTCGGCCATCTTCACCACCACCCCCGATCTGACGGCGGAGTTCCCGGCCGTGGCTGCCCGGGAGATGGGGTGGTCCCACGTGGCCCTCCTCTGTAGCCATGAGATGAGCGTGCCCGGCTCCTTACCCATGTGCCTGCGGGTGCTTCTGCACGTCAACACCGACAGGCGACCGGAGGAGATCGTCCACGTCTACCTGCGCGGAGCCCGCGTCCTGCGGCCGGAGTTCGGGGCCTAATGGCCCCTACCAGAGAGCACAAAGCCCAAGGAGGTCGAAGCCATGATCGTCGTCATGAGGATGGACGCCACTGAGGCACAAATAGAGGCCGTCTCGGCCAAGATCCGGGAACTGGGGTTCCGCGACCGCCCCATCAGAGGGGTGGAGAGGACGGTGGTGTGCGTCCTGGGCCAGGTCTACCCGGAGATGATGGACGAGCTAGCGGTGATGGAAGGCGTGGAGACCGTCCTGCGGGTGAGCAAGCCATACAAGCTGGCCAGCCGGGAGGTCCACCCCATGGACACGGTGGTGAGGGTGGGAGACCTTAAGATCGGCTCCGGCTGGGTGGTGGTTATGGCCGGCCAGTGCTCGGTGGACACCGAGGAGTACACCATGGCCACGGCCCGAGCAGTCAAGGAGGCGGGGGCTCACGTCCTGCGGGGCGGCGCCTTCAAGCCCCGCACCAGCCCCCACACCTTCGAGGGCCACGGCAAGCACGGGCTGGAGCTCCTGGCCAAGGCCCGCGCCGAGACAGGCCTGCCCATCATCACCGAGGTGCTGGACCCTCGCGATGTAGAGCTGGTGGCCGAGACGGCCGATATCCTCCAGATCGGCTCCCGCAACGGCCAGAACTTCGCCCTCCTCAAAGAGGTGGGGCGCACCGACAAGCCCGTCCTCCTCAAAAGGGGGATGTGGGCCACGGTGGAGGAGTGGCTCCTGGCCGCCGAGCACATCATGAGCCAGGGAAACCACAACGTCATCCTGTGCGAGCGGGGGATCCGCACCTTTGAGACGGCCACCCGCTTCACCTTCGATATCAACGCCATCCCCCTGGTGAAGCGGGAGAGCCACCTGCCCGTCATCGCCGACCCCAGCCACGGGACAGGACGCTGGTACCTGGTGGAGCCAATAGCCATGGCGGCCATCGCCGCCGGCGCCGATGGCCTCCTCATCGAGGTGCACGTCAGCCCCGACCACGCCCTCTCCGATGGCGCCCAGTCCCTAACACCCCAGAACTTCGCCCGCCTGATGGAGAGGCTGCGCGTCCTGTGCGAGGCCATGGGCCGCCCCCTCCATCCGCCGGTGGCCCAGGCGGCCACCCGAGGCGACGGCCAGTCCCCCTGAGGGCATGGTGGAGCTCCAGATAGAGGGGTTTCGCGGCCCCATATCCCTGCTGGTGGCCCAGGTGGAGGAGGGCCGCATCGACCCCCTTAGCCTCTCCCTGGCGAAGGTGGCCACCAACTGGTGGGAGGAGGCCAAGGCAGCCAAGGCCGGCCCGCAGGAGATAGCAGACTTCATGGTGGCCATGGCCCGCCTCCTGCAGCTAAAGGCCCACGCCCTCCTGCCCGGCCACCACCAGCCCCCGCCTCAACAGGACGAGGAGGAGAGGGCCTTAGAGCAGTGGCCCTTCCTACAGCAGGCGGCGGCCATCCTGCGGGCCTGGGAGGCGGAGGGGCGGAGGACATATCCCCGTCCTGCCAGGCTCCTGCCCCCATCCTCAGGACTCAAGGGGGTGACCATGGACCAACTGGCCCGTCTGGTGCAGGAGGCCCTGCAGGCCCGACCCGGCGATGGCCTCCCCCTAGTGCCCCAACAGGAGGCTATGCGCCTGGAGGAGACCATCTCCCGCCTGCGGCAAACCCTCTCCTTGCGGGGTGGGCCTATGCCCTTCCGGGAGCTGCTGGCGACCTGCACCACCAGGAGGGAAGTCATCGTCCTCTTCCTGGCCCTCCTGGAGCTCATCAAGAGGGGGGAGGCGTGGGCAGAGCAGGAGGCCCCCTTCGCTGAGATAGTCATCGTGCCTGCATGAGGGCGGGCCTGTCCTCCCCCCTTGCTGGCTGATAGACTTATCCTTGGCATGGACAAGCGTCAGAGGGTGATGGCCGCCTTGCGGGGCCAGCCCGTGGACCGGGTGCCGGTGGCCGCCTGGGGCCACGATTACGTGCGGGAGTGGTCGGCCCAAGGGCTGGCAGAGGCCACCTTGGAGGCCTACCGGTGCTACGACTGGGACTTCATCAAGCTGAACCCCCGGGCCACCTACTACGCTGAGGCGTGGGGGGCCCGCTACGAACCTCACCCCGCAGGCGAAGAAGGGCCACGTCTGGTGGAGCCCGTCATCCGCCGCCCAGAGGAGCTGGCGGGCATTTCGCCTGTGGACCCCTCAGGAGGTCCCTTCGGTCAGCAGCTGGATGCCTTGGCCATGGTGGTGCGGGCCGTGGACGGGGAGGCACCCGTTATCCAGACCGTCTTCTCCCCCCTGGCAGTCCTCTCCCAGCTGGCGGGAGGGATGGAGGAGACCAAGAGGCTCATGGCCGCCGCTCCCACGGCCGTAGAGGACGCCCTCCAGGCCATCGCCATTACCCTAGCACGGTATGCCCAGCTGTGCCTGGAGGCAGGGGCCGATGGCATCTTCCTGGCCACTTTGGCCTGGGGGAGTCGGCGCCACATCTCGCCGGTGGAGTATGCCCAGTGGGCCCGCCCCTACGACCTCACGGTGCTTGCGGCGGTGGCCCATGCCCCCTTCAACGTGCTCCACGTGTGCCGCGATCACAACCTGCTGGCCTGGCTTTTGGACTATCCGGTGGCCTGCTTCCACTGGGCAGCCCACGAGCCCTCCAACCCATCGCTGGCGGAGGTGCTGGCCCGCACGGGCCGCGCCGTCTCGGGAGGGGTGGCCCAGGACGGCTCCCTCCTCCAGGGACCACCCCAGAGGGTGCAGGAGGAGGCCCGGCAGGCCATAGCCGCTACAGGGGGCCGGCGCTTTCTTCTGGCGCCTGGTTGCTCCATCTCCCCCAAGACACCCGCCGAGAACCTCCTGGCCTTGCGGCGGGCAGCGGAGGTGATGACGTGATGACACAGGCCCGCCAGGAGCTGGCCCAGATGGCCCCCGGAAGGCCCACCGCCGTGACCTTGGGCAAGTTCGATGGCGTGCACCGGGGGCACCAGCACCTCATCGCCCGGTTGGTGCAGAGGGCGCAGGAAGAGGGGCTGGCCTCGGTGGTGGTGGTCCTCCATCCCCATCCCGCCGTCGTCCTGCAGCCTGGGACGCCCATCACCTACCTGTGCACCCTGGAGGAGAGGCTGCGGCGTCTGCAGGCCCTGGGGCCGGAGCGGGTGGGCGTTCTCACCTTTACCCATGAGGTGGCCTCCCTTTCGGCGCGGGAGTTTGTGGCCCTGCTGCGCCAGATTCTAGACATGCGCCTGATGGTAATGGGCCCAGATACGGCCCTAGGCAAGGCCCGGGAAGGGGACGTGCAAACCCTCGCCTCCCTAGGGCGGGAGATGGGGTTTCAGGTGGAGGTGGTGCCCATCTTGGAGGAGGGGGGCCAGAAGGTGGGTTCCTCGGCGGTACGGCAGGCCCTGGCCCGCGGCGACATGGAGAGGGTGGCCCACCTGCTAGGTCGACCCTACGTCCTGCAGGGGCCCGTGGTGCGGGGCGACGGCCGCGGACGGGAGCTGGGCTTCCCCACGGCCAACATCGCCGTCCCTGCCGACCTGGCCCTCCCTCCCTACGGCATCTATGTCACCAGGGCCTACGTAGGGGAGGTAGGGCTGCCAGCCTGCACCAGCATCGGCATCCGCCCCACCTTCGCCGGGCGGGAGATGGTCGTCGAGACATACATCCTGGACTTCGATGGCGACCTCTACGGTAAAGAGCTCCGCATAGAGCTCCTGCACCGATTGCGAGACGAGGAGAAGTTCCCCACCGTGGAGGCCCTTGTGGAAGCCATGCACCGCGATATCCTTCAGGCCAGGGAGTATTTCGCTCGTCATGGCTGAGGTGCGCATACCTGATGAACGGGAGCTGCGACGCCTCCTGCAGCGAGGAGTGGCGGAGGTGATCCCGGAGGAGGAGCTCCGGGAGGCGCTCCTTGCCGGCCGGCCCCTCCGTCTCAAGATGGGGTTCGACCCCACCAGGCCGGTGGTCACCCTTGGGTGGGCCGTGGGCCTGCGCAAGCTCAGGCAGTTCCAGGACCTGGGGCACACGGTGGTCCTCATCATTGGCGACGTGACGGCCCAAATAGGCGACCCATCAGGCCAATCGGAGACCCGCCCCATGCTCTCGCCCCAGGAGGTGGAGGAGAACGCCCAGGCGGTGCTAGACAAGTTCTTCCTCATACTGGACCGGGAGCGCACAGAGGTGAGGCGGCAGAGCGAGTGGTTTTCCTCCTTCCCTCTGGGCGATATGGTGCGCCTAGCAGCCAAGGTCACCGTGGCCCAGATGCTGCAGCGGGAGGACTTCGCCCTCCGCTACGCCGCTGGCAGGCCCATAGCCCTGCATGAGTTCATCTATCCCCTCCTTCAGGCATATGATTCGGTGGCCGTGGCCGCCGACGTGGAGTTCGGGGGCACCGACCAGAAGTTCAACATCCTGCTGGGGCGGGAGATCCAGCCCCACTACGGTCAGCGGCCCCAGTGCGTCTTCCTCATGCCCCTGCTGGTGGGGCTGGACGGTCAGCGCAAGATGAGCCAGTCCCTGGGCAACTACATCGCCATCGATGCCCCACCCTACGACATGTATGGTAAACTCATGTCCCTACCAGACCACCTCATCGTCCAGTACCTGGAGCTGCTGACAGACGTCCCCGAGGAGGAGGTGGCGGCTGTGGCCCAGGGACTGGCGGACCGCTCCTTGCACCCCATGGAGGCCAAGATGCGTATGGCGCGGGAGGTGGTGGCCCAGTTCTGGGGCCGGGAGGCCGCTTCTGCCGCCGAGGAGGAGTTTGTAAGCGTCTTCCGCCGCCACGAGGCCCCCTCAGCAGCGGCCCCAGTAGCCGTGCCCCTGTCGGCCACCGGCCAGGCCCAGGTGGACATGGTCTCCCTCCTGGTGCAGGCGGGGGTGGTGACAAGCCGCTCCCAAGCCCGTCGCCTTATAAGCCAGGGGGCGGTGGACGTGGACGGCACCACCCTGCAGGGCCCCCTGGCCGTAGTGCGGGAGGGCTCCATCGTGAAGGTGGGCAAGTACCGCTTCCTGCGCATCGTGGATGCCGGTAGGCAGTAGATGGACAGCGCGGTGGGCATCGATATCATCGAGATCGAGCGGGTGCAGCAGGCCCTGGACCGCTTCGGCGAGCGTTTCCTGCGGCGGGTCTTCACCCCCATGGAGGTGGCCCTCTTCCGAAGCCGCCCCCACGAGCTGGCCGCCAGGTTCGCTGCCAAGGAGGCGGTGATGAAGGCCTTGGGCACTGGCGCCCGGGGGGTAGCCTGGCGGGAGATCGAGGTGCTGCCCAACCGTCGCGGCAAACCCCTGGTCTATCTGCATGGGCGGGCGCGGGAGAGGGCCCAGGCCATGGGCCTGCAGGGCTTGGATGTCAGCATGGCCCACTCTCGTCGCTATGCCGTGGCCGTGGCCGTGGCCCACGTCCGGGCCGACGATGCTGGCCATCGGGAGAGGTGGCGCCTCCACCTGGGCGCCATCCTCAGGGAAAGGGGGCTTCTGCCGTGAAGTTGGTCACCGTCGCCGAGATGCGGGAGGCAGAGGCCAGGTCTGGCGTACCCATCCCCCAGCTCATGGAGAACGCCGGCCTAGCTGTGGCCCAGGAGGTCTGGCTCCTTCTGGGAGAGGTGATGGAGCGGCGGGTTCTGGTGCTGGTGGGCCCCGGCAACAACGGTGGCGATGGGCTGGTGGCCGCCCGCCACCTTCACGACTGGGGGGCCAAGGTCCACGTCTACCTCCTGGCCCCCAGGCGTGAGGATGACCCCGTCTTTGCCGAGGTGGTGAAGAGACAGGTGCCCATCACCTTGGCCCAGGACGATGCCCAGGAGGGGTTCAGCTCCCTTGAGGAGGCTCTAAGCCAGACGGAGGTGATCATCGATGCCATCCTGGGCACCGGCCGCGCCCGTCCCATCGAGGGGGAATGGGCGGAGGTGCTGGACCGCCTGGCCAAGGCCCGCCGCCGCCCCTTGGCCCCACGCCTCATCGCCGTCGACCTCCCCACGGGGGTGGACGCCGATACGGGGGCTGCCGACCCTCACGCCGTGGCCGCGGACGTCACGGTGACCTTCCAGTGGAGCAAGGTGGGCCTCCACCAACTCCCTGGCTCACAGCTGGCGGGACGGGTGGAGGTGGTGGACATCGGCATCCCCGCTTCCCTGGAGGAAGGCCTCTCCACCGAGCTGATGGACCGGCGTTGGGCCCAGTCCCTCCTACCCCAACGCCCGCCAGGGGCCCATAAGGGCACCTTCGGCCGTGTCCTAGTGGTGGGGGGCTCTCCGCGTTACATCGGGGCCCCACGGCTGGCGGCCATGGGCGCCTTAAGGGTAGGTGCTGGCCTTGTCACCATCGCCTGTGGCCAATCCGTCCAGCCCCTGGTGGCAGCGGGCATCAGTGAGCCCACCTTCCTGCCCCTGCCAGAACACGATGGCCAGGTCTCCGCACACGCTGTCTCCCCAGTGCTGGAAGCTGTGGGCCAAGGGTGCCAGGCCCTAGTGGTGGGCCCAGGCATGGGCCGCGGGGGATACGTGCAAGGGTTCCTAGGCGAGCTCCTCCACACCCTGCGAGCCCACCACCTGACCCTGGTGCTGGATGCCGACGGCCTCAACAACCTGGCCTCCCTACAGGACTGGCCCAAGCGGCTGCCCGAGAACACCATCCTCACCCCCCACCCGGGGGAGATGTCCCGCCTTTGCGGCCTCCCAGTGGAGGAGGTCCAGGCCGATAGGGTGAGAGTGGCCCGCCATTACGCCTGCCGCTGGGGAGCGGTGGTGGTGCTGAAGGGAGCCCATACAGTAGTGGCCATGCCTCAGGGGCTGGTGCGTATAAGCCCCTTCGTCAATCCGGGCCTGGCCTCCGGCGGCACAGGCGACGTGCTGGCCGGCGCCATCGGGGGGCTGGCGGCCCAAGGCCTTAACCCATGGGATGCCGCCAGCTTGGGCGTATATCTCCACGGCCTGGCGGGCGAGCTGGTCCGCGAGGAGTTGGGGGAAGCGGGGGTGGTAGCGAGCGACCTCCTCCTCGCCCTGCCTAGGGCTATCAAATCCCTTCGCGTCTGAGGGAGTGGTGAAGGCCAAGGTAGGGGTAAGGGGACGCCGTTGGCAGATGCGGGGGCCAGCGCCTCCAGGGGCCCTCATGGGGCTCCCCTGCCCCCCGCTGGTGCGCCATCTCCTCTGGTGGAGAGGGGTGCGTTCGCTAAGGCAGGCCCACGCCTTCCTAGGAGAGGAGCCAGAGGAGCACAGCCCTTGGTCGTTGCCTGACCTAGAGAGGGCAGTGGTAAAGCTCCGCCGGGCTATCGAAGGCGGGGAGCTCATCGCCGTGTTCGGGGACTTCGATGTAGACGGGGTGACAGCCGCCGCCCTCCTGAGCCAGGCCCTCCAGGAGTTGGGAGGTCAGGTCGTCACCTATATACCGGACCGCTTCCGGGAGGGCTATGGCCTGAACCTGGAGGCGGTCTCCCAGCTGCGAAGACGCGGGGCCAGCCTCCTCCTGGCTGCCGACTGTGGCACCACCGCCCTGGCAGAGGTGGCCGCGGCGCGCCGCCTGGGCTTGGAGGTGGTGGTGCTGGACCACCACACCATCACCTCTGCCCTGCCTGAGGGAGCGGAGGTGGTCAACCCCAAACGCCCTGACTCCTGCTATCCCCACCCGGACCTGGCATCGGTAGGGCTGGCCTATAAGCTGGTCCAGGCCCTCCACGAGGCCCTTGGGCGTCCCTTCCCCGCCCGCCGCTATCTGGACCTGGTGGCTTTGGGCACCATTACCGATCTAGTACCCCTGGTGGGCGAGAACCGCTGGCTGGTGCGGGAGGGGTTGAAGGCGTTGCAGCACACCTCCCGCCCCGGCCTCCACTACCTGATGGAGGAGGCAGGGCTCAGGGGTAGGGCGGTGGACGTGTGGGCTATCGGCTGGGTGCTGGGGCCCAGGCTCAACGCCGCCGGCCGCCTCGCCCACGCAAGCCAGGCCCTCCGCCTCCTCCTAACTCCGGACGAGGCGGAGGCTCGGGCCCTGGCCCAGGAGCTATGCCGTCTCAACCAGGAGAGGCAAAGGCTTACCGATGCCGCCCTAGCCCTGGCATATGAGCTGCTTGGAGAGGGGCCGCAGGAGCCCATAGTTCTGGTGGGGCACCAGGACATCTCCCTGGGGGTGGTGGGGCTGGTGGCCAGCAGACTGTGCGACGAGCTATACCGCCCCGCCTTCGTCTACGCCCAGGGCCAGGAGCTGGTGCGGGCCAGCGGTCGCAGCATCCCCGAGGTGGACTTGGCCTCCCTCCTGCGTTCATGTGGAGGCCTGTTCGTCAAGTTCGGAGGGCACAGGCAGGCCGCCGGCTTCACCGCTCTCTCCTCCCGCCTTCCGGAGATAAGGGAGGCCCTGTTGGAGGGGGCCAGCAAGGCCCTTGCGGGCGTAACCCTCGCTCCCGTTTTGCACATCGATGCCCATCTCCCGCTGCGGTCCTTAAGGGGAGACGTGCTGCCCTGGCTGCAAAAGCTGGCTCCCCACGGCCCCGGCAATCCGGAGCCCATCTTCTTGACGCAGCGGGTGGAGGTGGTACAGGCCCGGCCGGCGGGCCCCGGGGCACGCCATCTGCGGCTCAAGCTCAAGGACGGGGACGTGGTCTGGCCTGCCCTGGCCCAAAGCCTTGGCAGCTACGCTCCCTCGCCTGGCCAGCGGGTAGACGTGGTCTACTCCCTCGCCCCAGGAATAGAGGGACAGGGGGCGCTGGAGCTGCGGGTCCACGATATGGCCCCTTGCTAGGTTACAATGGGGCCGTGAGGCTCACACGGATCCAGCTGCACAACTTCCGCAACTTTCATCATCTGGACATATCCTTCCCTCCAGGGCCCTCCCTCGTGGTGGGCGACAACGCCCAGGGGAAGACCAACCTGCTGGAAGCCATCTACCTCCTCTCTGCCCTACGGCCCTTCCGTGCGGAGACCGAGGCCCAGCTCATCCATCGGGAGGCCATAGCGTCCGGGCTGAGCATGGCCCGAGTGACCGGGGAGGTGATGCGGGCCCAGGGCCCTTTGCGCCTGGAGGTGGTGGTGGGCATGCGTCAAAACGCCCTGGGAGGGCATGTCACCAAAGTGGTCAAGGTCAACGGGGTAGCCCGTCGTGCTCAGGAAGCGGTGGGCCTCTTCTCGGTGGTCCCCTTCTCGGTCCAGGACCTGGAGCTCATCTCCGGCTCCCCCGCCCTGCGCCGGCGCTATCTGGACTCTCTATTGGGGCGTATCGATGCCCGCTACCTGATGGCCCGACAGCGGCTGGAGAAGGTGCTCCTGCAGCGCAACCACCTCCTGCGCCGATTGCGGGAGAGGGCAGCCCACCCGGACGAGCTGGACTTCTGGGACGACACCTTGGCCCAGGAGGCAGCCTACATCGTCTGGGCACGGGCACAGGCGGTGCAGGCCCTCAGCCCCCTCGCGGCCGCCGCCCATGAAATCCTCGGTGACGGGGAGGAGATCTCCATAGTCTATCTCCCGAGGCTGGGGCCTGAAGCCACCGATGCCCTGTCCCATGGGCCCGAGGCCCTGGCCCAGGCTTTCCTCCTAGACCTGCGGCGCATGCGCCCACAGGAGGTGGCGGCGGGCATGACCCTTCTGGGGCCCCAGCGGGACGACCTCCGCCTCCTCCTGGAGGGGATGGAGGCCGCTGGATATGCATCCCGCGCCCAAGAGAGGACCCTGGCCCTCTCCCTACGCCTGGCCGAGGCCCATTATCTCCACCAGGTGCGGGGAGACTCCCCCGTCCTCCTGCTGGATGACGTCATGTCCGAGCTGGACGCCCGGCGTCGGCGCCGATTGTTGGAGCCCCTACTGCAGCATGAGCAAGTCATCCTCACGGGGACGGAGGCCGAGGCCTTCCCCAGGGACCTAGTGGCCACTGCCTCCCTATACACGGTGACCCAAGGCGTAGTGACCCCCGTCTCCAGGGCCTCCACCCCCGAGCCCTGAATCCCCTAAGAGGGGTGTGCGCCGGCCTGGTGGCAGGACGACCCATAGGGCCTGGGGCACGGCCTCCAGCCTGACAGGGGTGATGTCCAGGGGGTCCCCATCCACATGGCAGGGAGTGGGCTCCGACCACTCCACCTCCACAGCCCTAGCCTGCAAATACACCACCATGGGCGAATGGAGGTGGCGGCGGAAGGCCACCCGCAGGGCGTGCAGAACGGTATCGGTCGCCCCCCTCCCTAGGAAGACACAGACGTCCAGCATGGCATCGTCCAGGCGAGCGCGGGGGGTCACCTCCACCAGGCCAGCATAGTTGCGGACGTTGCCCACCACCAGCATGAGGGCACACCCCCTCACCTCTTGGCCATCGGCCCTCATGATCACGTGGCGGCCCCGCCAGGCCAGGGTCTCCCTTAGGGCAGCCAGGGCGTAGGCACCAGCCCCCGTCCACCGCTTGAGGGACAGGTTGACGGTGCGGGTCACCTGGGCGTCCAGGCCCATGCCCGCCATGAGGAGGAAGTAATGGCCATCAGCCCGGCCCACGTCCACCAGCCGCCTCTGGCCCTCTAGGGCCAACGCCACCGCCCTCTCCAGGCGCAGGGGGATCCCGAGCTGGCGCGCCCAGACGTTGACAGTCCCTATGGGGACGAAGGCCAGGGCCGTGGGGGTGCCCACCAGGCCACAAGCCGCCTCTCGCAGGGTGCCATCGCCCCCGCATGCGAATACGACCTCCATCCCCTCCCGTGCTGCCTCCCGCGCTAAAGCGGTGGCGTGATGGGGGCCTTGGGTCTCCTCCCACACCAGGCGCCAGCCTGCCCTCTGCAGGGGGCGAGCTGCCTCCTGCAGCCGACGCCACCCCGGGAAATGGTGGGCCACCGGGTTGACGATGAATAAGGCCCGACGATCGCCCACGGCTCCCTATGGCCTGAGGCCAGCATCCCTTATAACATCTCTTCTTGGCACATGTCATCCTTCCAGCGAGGTGCAAGGATGGAATCGCAGGTGGGCATCAAGCGGTTCGACCACGTCTGCTGGGCCGTCTGGAAGATAGAGGACGTCCTCCCCCTCCTCACCCAGCTCCTGGGCTGTAAGGAGGTGGACCGCTTCCGCAACGAGGAGGCAGGTTACGCCGGGGTAGTCCTGGCCGTCCCCGGTAGCGACACCTGCATCGAGGTGTTGGAGCCCATTGCCGATGACTCCTTCCTGGCCCGGTTCCTAAGAAAAAGGGGCCCGGGCATCCACCACCTCACCTTCGAGGTAAAGGACGTGGAGAAGGCGGCCGAGGCCGTGCGAAGCTTTGGCATCGAGCCCTGGGGCGGGGTGCGCCGCAACCATGGCTGGGTGGAGACCTTCGTTCACCCCAAGGACTCGGGGGGCGTGCTCATCCAGTTCTACCAGGAGGAGGACCACACCCACGAGGGCCAGGACGGGCAAGGCTCGGCGCCCTAGCCCACCCCCCGAGGGAGGGCTCAGGGCCTTCCCCCGGGGCCAGCCCCTTCCCCTTCCATCGTCAGAGGGGTGAGGGGGCTTGCCCGTCCACCCCTGGGCACAGGGGCGCGCACCGCCTCCAACTCCTCCTCCGGCCCCAGAAGGATGAGGCGGTCACCTTCGGCCAGGACGGTCTGGGGAGAAGGTGCTACCAGGACCTGCCCATCGCCCCGCTGCAGCCCCAGGGGCAAGACACCACGACAGGGGGCCAGGGCCTCGGCCAAGGTGCGGCCACTCAGCCCCGATGAAGGGGTGACCTCCAGCTCAGCCACCACCTGGGCGCCGGCACGGGAGGGGAGGACCTCCATGAACTCGGCCAGGAGGGGCTGGATGGCGGCCAGGGCCATGCGCCTGCCGGCCAGGTTGTAAGGGGAGATGACGCGGTCGGCGCCGGCGCGGCGCATGGCCGCCTCGCCGTCCGGGCGGCCCGCCCGCGCCACCACCAGAAGGTCTGGCCGCAGGGCCTTGGCAGCCAGGACGATGAAGGTGTTGCCGCTGTCGGAATCAGCAGCGGCCAGAAGGCCCCGCGCCCGTTCTATGCCCGCCTGCAGCAGGACATCGTCGCGGGTTGCGTCCCCCTCCACCACCAAGTAGCCGCGGCGGCGGGCACGCTCGATGGCCTCCGGGTTGCTCTCCACCACCACAAAGGGGAGGCGGTGCGCTGCGAACTCTCGGCCTATGGCCTCCCCCACACGCCCGAAGCCGCAGAGGATGAAGTGGTCGCGCAACTTCTCCAGCTCACTCTGCATGGCCCTCCACCCCAGGAACGATGCTAGCTCCCCCTCCACCACCACCTGTACCAAGCTCAGCAGGGCGTAGAATAGGATCCCCACCCCCGCCAGGGCTATGGCCAGGGTAAGAAGACGGCCCCCCGTGCTCAAGGGGTGGACCTCCCGGAAGCCCACGGTGGTGACGGTGATGACCGTCATATAAAGGGCATCCAGGAAGCTCCAGCCCTCCAATACCATGTAGCCAACCACCCCGGCCACCATCACCATCAGGGCCAGGGCGATGGCCAGAGCCAAACGCCGCAGGGGAGAGGGGAGGCCCACGGCTCAGGAGCCCAAGATGCGTCGGCGCTTCTGGGCCACGTAATCCACCAAGATGTACTGGCCCAGCTTGTCGGGGGTAGTGTAGAACACCCGCCCCTTGTTCATCTTGGCGATCTGGTTGACGAACTCCTTCAGGTAATAGTTGCGGTCCAGCATGAAGGTGTTGATGGTGATCCCTTTCTGGGTGCAGCGCTTCACCTCTTGCAAGGTCTTGCGAATGGTGATGGGGCTGGGCGGGTAGGAGAAGTAGGCCCGCCCCCGCTCCAAATGGGCGGTGGGCTCCCCATCGGAGATCATGATGATCTGACGGGTGGCCGCCCCGTGCCTCGCCAAGAGCTTCTGGGCCAGGATGAGGGCGTGGTGCATGTTGGTCCCCAGCACCGTCTCGTCCCATCGCACGTAGGGGAGCTCCTCCGGCTTCAGCTCGCGGGCATAGGCGGAGAACCCCAGGATGTAGAGGGAGTCCTTGGGAAAGCGGGTCTTGATGAGGTTGTAGAGGGCCAAGGCCACCTTCTTGGCCGCCTGGAAGGAACCCCGCAGGGCCATGGACCAAGACATGTCCAGCATGATGACAGTGGCGGTAGTGGAGAGGTGCTCCGTAGCATAGACCTGGAAGTCCTCCTTGCGCAGCCGCACAGGGGTTTGCGGCCCCTCCCGCAGGATGGCGTTGAAGAGGGTCTCCTCCAGGTGTAGGTGGAAGGGGTCGCCGAACTCATAGGCCTTGGTATAGTCCAGCCGCTCTGGGCCCGGCCCCCGGCGGCGAGTGGGGTGCTGGCCGGAGGCCGACTTCTTGATCTGGGCATAGATCTCGGCCAGGGCCTGCTGGCCGATGCGCCTGATGGCCTTGGGTGTCAGCTCCCACTCGCGGCCCTTGCGGCGTATATAGCCAGCCCTCTCCAGGATCTCCAGCATCTCCTTCAGTTGGCGGAAGGCCTGGTAGGCCTCCTCCCCCAGAAGCTCCCGCAGCTTCTGCTCGTCCACCTCGTCCAGGGAGCCCCCGTAGCGCAACCTCTCCAACTGGGACTCCAGCTGGTCCAGGCCCTGCAGGTTTTCCATGAGGCGCAGGGCCTGCAGGAGGTCCACCTCCTCCTGGCCGTGGAAAGGGTAGTGATGGAGGTCATGAGAGGGCTGGAGGATCTCCAGGTTGATGGCCAGCTCCTGGAGCTGGCGCAGGAGCTCAGGGTCGGCCACCTTCTCCATGAGGAGATCCTCCAGCTGGCGGCGCATATCGGGGGGCAGGCTCTCCAGGAGGCCCTGCATGGCGGCCATGCTCTGGCGCATCCGCTGGATGAGCTCGTCCAGGGTCTTGGGGGGATGAGGCCCCAGGAGGTCGCCATACTGCTCAAGGAAGGACTGGTAATCGGGCTCGCCCCCGGCCATCTTCTCCGAGAGGAGTTGGTTGAGATGCCGCAACATCTCCTTGAGCCGCTGCAGCTCCTGGGGGCCCAGCCCTTGCAGCTGCTGATAGATGTCCTTGAAGAAGCTCTCCAGGACGGCCTTGCGCAGCATCTCCATGAGCTCCTGGAACTTGGCCCCCGCCTCAGGGTCCATGAACTCATAGTCCTGGAGGGCCTTGATGCGCCCCCCAACGTCCGGGGGCAGGTTCTGGAGGAAGTTCATCTTGCGCTGGACGATGTTCTGAAGGGCCTGGGCCATCTCGGGGTCGGCCTGCTCCCGGCCCTCCCCCAGGGCCTCCTGGAAGGGGGATAGGGGGCCCTGCTGGCCCTGCAGCAAGCTGCGGGCCTCTTGCAGACGACGCTGCAGGGTCTCCCTCTCCATCTCCAAGATCTCCTGGAGACGGCGCTCGATGTCCTGCATGACGGAGCCCAGGTTGTACCGGTCCAGGAGCTGACGGCGGTGTTGACGCAGGCGCTGCAATAGATCCCGCAGCCCCTGAATATGGAAGCCCTGAGGGGTACGCAGGCCCCGCTGCAGCAGGTTACGCAGGGCATGCTCCAGGTCACCGAAGCTTAGGAGGTCATCGGTGATGGCCGAGAGGAGCTCATCGGGATCAAGAGGAGGGATTTCCTGGCTCCCGTCCCACTCCGAATAACGATAGATCCACATCCCCTCACCGCCTCTTCTAGGAGCGGTAGCGGGCCCTCCCTGCTAACCGCTCCTTGTTGAGCCTTTTGGACAGGTGCAGCCCCTCCAGGGCCAGCTCAATGGCCGAAGCCAGGAGCTGGGGGGGCTGGGTGCACTCCAGCTTGGCGGCCACCTCCCCCAGGGGCGGCACCCGAGAGGCCAGCTCCTGGTAGACCTCCGCCGGGGCCAGGTCAGAAACCTCGGCTACAAACCCGCGGCGGAAGTGGGCTACCACCTCTTCCAGCTCCGAGAGGGCCAGATAGCGGTTGAAGACGGCCAGCACCGCCCCTTGCAACAGGCGCTCCACCACCTGCTCTTCCCTCCCCTCCTCCACCACCTCGAACTCCAGCTTTCCTATGAGGGAAGGGACGATGTACGGGAGGTCGGAGATGCGGGGCGCTGCCGCCTCCTCGTCCAATATGATGGCCCGCCTGAGAGCGTTGGCCAGGAGGCTTTCGTAGCTGGCGATGCTGGCCCGCACCGAGACCCCTGAACGCTGGTTGACATCTGGACTGCGGCGGGCCAAGCGCACCACCTCGGCCACTATCTCCTTCATGAACTGGGGCACCAGGACGGGCCGCTCATCCTCACCCTCGAAGCGGGCCCTCTCCTGTTCCATGATGGCTATCTCGTCTTCGATGGTGCGCGGGTAGTGGGTGCGGATCTGGGCACCATAGCGGTCCTTGAGGGGGGTGATGATGCGCCCGCGATTGGTGTAGTCCTCAGGGTTGGCGGAGGCCACCAGGAAGACGTCCAGGGGGAGGCGGATGCGGTATCCCCGTATCTGGACGTCCCGCTCCTGCATGATGTTGAATAGGCCCACCTGAATGCGCTCGGCAAGGTCGGGCAGCTCGTTGATGCAGAAGATGCCGCGGTTGTGACGGGGTATGAGGCCGTAGTGGATGGTGAGCTCGTCGGCCAGATAGCGACCCTCGGCCACCTTTATGGGGTCCACCTCCCCGATGAGGTCGGCGATGGTGATATCTGGGGTGGCCAGCTTCTCCCCGTAGCGGCGGTCCCGGTCTATCCACTCGATCTCCACCCCATCGCCCTCCTGGGCCACCCATTCGCGGCACCGCCGGCACAGGGGCTTATAAGGGTTGTCGTTGATCTCGCAGCCGGCGATGATGGGGATCTCGTCGTCCAAGAGGTTCACCAGGGAGCGGATGAGGCGGCTCTTGGCCTGCCCCCTCTCCCCTAGGAAGATGATGTCCTGACCGGCCAGGATGGCGTTCTGGAGCTGGGGGATGACCGTCTCCTCATAGCCGATGATGCCAGGAAAGAGGCGCTCCCCACGCCGCATCTTGGCCATGAGGTTGCGGCGCATCTCGGCCTTGACAGGCACCACCTTGTATCCGATGGCTTTGAGCTCACCTATGGTGCGCGGTTTCCTTCCCACTCTTTGCTCACCGCCTCCCCTCCATGGGCTGTTCTCTCATTATACCCTCTGCTAGCCGTAGGGCCTAGCTGGGGGTGGCCTCTATGGGGTTGCCCTGGCATACTGGTGCGTGATGTCGGGGTTGGAGGACCGCCTGCTGGAAGTGGCCCGCACCATATACGAGGCCATGGGCTGGCCAGGGGTGGTGCTGCTCATGGCCGTGGAGAGCGCCTGTATCCCCTTCCCCAGCGAGATCATCATGCCCCTAGCCGGCTGGTTCCTAATCAGGGACAGGGGACTGGGGGCCGAGTGGCTCCTGTGGGCGGCCTGGTGGGGCGCGGTGGGCAACCTCCTAGGGTCCTGGGCCGCCTATGGCCTGGGGCGCTGGGTGGGGCGCCCCCTCCTGGAGAGATATGGTCGCTATCTCCTTATCGACCGGCGTGAGCTGGCCATGGCCGATGCCTTCTTCGCGCGCTATGGAGAGGGGGCGGCCTTCTTCTCCCGCCTACTGCCGGTGGTGAGGACCTTCATCAGCCTGCCGGCGGGGACGGCCCGGGTGTCCTTATGGCGGTTCTCCGTCCTCACCTTGGCCGGGTCATACATATGGTCCCTGGGGCTGGCCGGTGCTGGATATGCCTTGGGCCAGCACTGGGAGCGGATCACCTCTTGGTTGCGCCCGGTATCGGTGCCTTTGGCAGTGGCCCTGGCTCTAGCTGTCCTCTGGTACTATGGACGGCGGCTGTGGGTGCTTTGGGGAGCCCGCACGCCGGCGGAGGAGTGAGTATGCGGGGCCTTTGGGGCAGGTTGAAGGCTGTCAGGCGCAACCACGCCCTGGAACACGCCACCATCGCCCTCCTCATAGCCCAGATGGGGCGTCCCCTCAAGTTGGTAGGGAGAGCAAGCGCCGACGGCTTCTACCTCCTAGGCAACGTGGCCGAGGGGGAGGTGCTGGCAGCAGCCAGGGAGGCTCTCTCCCGCCTGCGGCGGGGGGAGGACCACCTGGCCATCTCCCCCATGTGCGGCACCAATTTGGTGACAGCTGGGGTGATGACGGGCCTCGCCGCCTTCGCCATCTTGCGACGGGGGGCCAAGTGGAGATGGCTGCCGGAGGTGGTGACAGCCTGCACCTTGGCGGTGGCCCTCTCCCAGCCCCTGGGCCGCTGGCTCCAACGCCATCTCACCGTATCGCTGGAGCTGGAGGGGATGGAGGTGATGGGGGTGCGAAAGGTGGGGCCGGCCCTCCCCCTCTACAAGGTGTACACTTCCAGCGGGGATGAGCCCCCCAGGCTCCCTGATGGGCCCTGTCCAAGGGGTGCCCGCCCCACACCCTAGTGCCGGGCTCTGGCGGACCCCTCTCTATACGTAGAAAGTCTCGGCGATGGCCTGGCCGTATGCAGCCACCTTCTCAGGCGGCAGGCCGCCGATGGGAGGCACCAGGGTCACTGAGTCCACCATCTCCAGCACTGGGGCCAGGCGGCGGCGCACCTCGTCGGCATCGCCACAGATGACGAAGGTCTGGGCCATCTCATCGGTCACCTCTCGGGCGCCCGCTGCGTAGTTGCCCTGCTTGACCCACTGCTGACAGCGCTGGGCCTCGCCCTGGAAGCCATGGGCAGCGAAGTAGGGCTCGTATTGCTGGATGCCGGCGTAAAAGGCCACCGTGGCCTTTGCGTCCTCCACAGCCTCGCGACGGTCCGGGTTGACGATGACCCAGAACCAAGCGTTGAAGTGGATGTCGGAGCGCTGGCGCCCAGACTTCCGCAGCCCCTCCTCCAGGGCCTGCATAGCTTGGTTGCGGGCCCACTGGATGGACCAGATGGGGTGACCGATGACCCCATCGGCCACCTCTGCTGCTAGTCGTATTAGGGGCTGCCTCACGGCAGCGATCCAAATGGGGATATGAGTGCGCACGGGCTGGGCCAGGGGCTGGAACTCCGTCCAGTCGTGGGTGTGGTACTTGCCTTGGAAGGACTTGAGCTCCCCGGTATGGCTTTTCTCCACCACCAGGCGGATGATCTGGATGACCTCCCGCAAATGCTCTACGGGGCGCCCATAGGGCATGCCGAAGAAGCCCTCGCTCCAGCTGCGCACGCTGGGCCCCAGGCCCAGCACGAAGCGACCGCCGGAGATGCGGTCCATGTCCATGGCCGCCATGGCCGTCTCAAAGGGGCTGCGGACAAAGGCCAGGGCGATGCCGCTGGCTAGGGTGATCTTCTGGGTGACGGCGGCGCAGGCCCCCAAGGCCACCCATGGCGGGCCGTAGACCTGAGGTGCCCATATTCCCCCCAGGCCCAGGGACTCCATGGCCTTGGCCTGGGCCACTAGCACCTCCCCAGGCATGTTGCCGCTTACAAAACCCCAGAAACGCGAGTTGTCCTTGGCCATCGCTCCCTCCTTACAGGCGTTGGGATAGGGCAATTATACTGGTCAGGAGGCCAGGATGGCCAGGGCGGGGCGAGAAAAATCAGTAGAGGATGGCGGCCCCTTTCTTCCCACCCTCGTCCCGTCCCATCTGGAACCTCATCTCCTTGTGCTAAGTGCTAACCGGCCCACTATCATCTGGTTGAGCGGGGAAAACGGCCCGGCATGGCGGCTCCAGCTGGTGACGCACGACGTGGCCATGGGGGTAGACCTGGCCTCCTGGCAGGGCCAGTGCGTAGGTCGGCCGTATTCGGACTGGCGCTCCTCCTGGACTTGGCCCTGGGAGAACCCCCCAATCCCCTTCACCCCACCGCCTGGATGGGGAGGGCCGCCGCTCTCCTGGAGCCCATGGGCCGAAGGTTAGGGTCACGGGGCCAGTTGGCCTTCGGGGCGACTGTGGCCGCTTTGCTCCCCACCGCTGTCGCGCTCATGGCCAGGTCCGTCCTGAGCTGGGCAGCCCGTATCCCCTGGCTGGGCCTGCTGGCTGAGGTAGTGCTGCTCAAGAGCGCCTTCTCCGTCCGTGCCCTCGCCACGGAGGGGCTAGCGCTGCGACGGCTGCTGGAGGCAGGAGACCTGCAGGGGGCGCGCAGGCGGGCCCAGGCCCTGGTAAGCCGCGACACATCTTCCTTGGGCCCTGCGCACCTAGTCTCCGCCGGGTTGGAGTCGTTGGCCGAGAACACCACCGACGCCTTCCTAGCCCCCTGGCTTTACTATGCGCTGGCAGGGACACCTGGGGCCCTGGCCTACCGCGCCGTAAACACCCTCGATGCCATGTGGGGATACCATGGCCAATACGAACACCTGGGCAAGGCAGCGGCCCGCCTGGACGACCTGGCCAACCTAGCACCGGCCCGTCTGGCGGCCGTGCTATTAGCCCTGGCCTCGGGAAGGCCCATAGCGGCCCTGGCGACGGCCGTGGCCCAGCATCGCCGCACTGAGAGCCCCAATGCCGGCTGGACCATGGCCGCCCTGGCCGGCGCCCTGGACGTAGAATTGGAGAAGGTGGGGCATTACCGGTTGGGCAGGCCAGGGCGGCCCCTGACGCCCTCCCGGCTCCAGGAAGGGGTGTCCATCACCCTACGCACCGCCGCGTTGGGCGCCATCCTAACGATAGGCCTGATGCTGGCCAAGGGAGAGGGGCGCCGTTAATGGCTCCCCCTTCCCCTGCCTGAAGCGGAGGGTCGCAGGCATGAACGATCATGGCGGGCTACGTGCCGAGGAAGCCTTATCCCTGGGCCTTGACCCCGGGGCCGTCCTCGACCTGAGCCAGAACCTGGCCCCTCTGCCGCCCCCACCATCGGTAAGACAGGCCATAGCCAGCTGCGACTACCGCCAGTACCCCGACCCCACCTACCATCGCCTCCGCCAGGCCCTGGGCCAACGCCATGGCCCGGAACCAGAATGGGTGCTCCCCGGCAATGGTGCCAGCGAGCTCCTCTTTTTGGCCTGTCGCGCCCTCTTAGCTCCGGAGGATAGGGTAGTAGTCCTTACTCCCACCTTCAGCGAGTACGAGCGGGCAGCCCGCGCCAGCGCTGCCCAGGTGGTCCATTTTTGGGCCAGGCCAGAAGATGGCTTCCGCTGGCCGTTAAAAAACGTGTGCAGAGAGCTAAAGGCCCTGCGTCCGGCCATGGTGTTCCTATGCTGTCCTAACAATCCCACTGGCCTCTACCTGGCCAAGGAGGAGGTGGAGCTAATAGTCTCCGCAATGGGCGAAGGGGTGCTGGTCCTGGACGAATCCTTCGTGGACTTTGTGGAGGGGGCCTGGGACTCCCTGGAGCTAGCGAAGGGGGCCAAGGCGCTGGTGATCCGTTCCCTGACCAAGGTCTTCGCTCTTGCTGGGGTCCGCCTAGGCTACGCCTTGGGCCGCCCTGAACTATTGCAGAGGCTACGGGTCCACCAGCCCCCTTGGAGCGTCAACGCCTTCGCCGAGGCGGCGGGGGTGGCCTGTGCAAGCGAGGAGGGACATGTGAGAACCGTACGCCGCCTGGTGACCGAGGCGAGGACCGCCATGGTGGCAGGGCTACGGGCTCTGGGCCTGACGGTTATAGAGGGAGCGGCCAACTTCCTGTTGGTGGAGGTGGGAGATGCACCGACCTTTCGCAGATGTCTGCTAGCTAGAGGGGTGTGCGTGCGCGACTGCACATCTTTTGCGCTGCCGAGCTATGTGCGCGTGGCAGTGCCCCACCCGCAGCAGATACCACTGGTCATAGAGGCCTTCGCCCAAGCCATCCAGGAGATAGGCAGGGCGTGATAGGCCTCTACCTAGGTCAAGAAGCGCCCCTGGGGCGGCAGCTGCAACAACCGTAACGCTCCCCTCTCTTCTCACGTTATCCTTATGGGAGGCGGTAAGAAAGGGATAGCAGGGGCTAGGGGCTCCTTTGGAGGTGGGCCATGGGAAGCACTGCTGTAAAGGAGTTGGGCATAACGAGGTGGCGTGTGGCAGCATTGGCCATAGCTATCTTGATGGCCTTGGGCCTCTTGAGCGGCACCTATGCGCTGGAGCGAAGCCTCCCTGCCGGCATCGTCCGGCTCCTGGAGCACCGGTAGAACGGGGGAGGCCAACAAAACGGCAACGACCATGACAGTAGCGTCTCCCAGACGGCCAGAGAAAACCACGGCCAACGGGTGGCCGATACGGCCAGGGACAACCACGGGCAAGAGGTGGCACAGACGGCCAGGGACAACCATGGCCAACAGGTTGCTCAGGTGGCCAGGGAAAACCATGGCCAAGAGGTTTCCCAGGTGGCCAGAGAAAACCACGGCCAGCAGGTGGCCCAGACGGCCAAGGAAAACCATGGCCAAGAGGTGACCAAGACGGCCCAGAACAACCACGGGCAACAGGTTTCCGATACGGCCAGGGACAACCATGGGCAGCGGGTCTCCGCCATCGCCAAGAACAAGGCCGACTAGCCGGAGAACGTGGGAAGGCGTTAACAGGGGAGCGTAGCCTGCCCGGGGCAGCCGGTGGGCACAGTAGCTATCTGCCCTCGCTCTACCGCCAGGGGAAGACCGAGTATCGGTGGGCACCCGTGGTCGTGATAGCATAGGAGCCGATGAGGGCCCGGCTGCTGATGGTCCAGGGCACCATGTCCCACGTGGGCAAGAGCGTGCTGGTAGCCGCCCTCTGTCGCATCTTCCTTCACGACGGCCTGCGGGTAGCGCCCTTCAAAGCCCAGAACATGGCCCTCAACTCCTACGTCACTCCGGACGGCCTGGAGATAGGGAGGGCCCAGGCCGTCCAGGCCGAGGCAGCTGGCCTCGAGCCTCAGGTGGAGATGAACCCAGTGCTCCTTAAGCCTGAGGCCGACCACCGTAGCCAGGTGGTGGTCATGGGCCGCCCTATCGGCTCCTACACCGCCGCCGAGTACCATCGCCTGAAGCCGTCCCTGCTGCCGGTAGTGCTCGATGCGCTGGAGCGGCTGCGCGCCCGCTTCGACGTAGTGGTCATGGAGGGGGCGGGCAGCCCCGCTGAGGTGAACCTGCGGGACCATGACATCGTAAACATGGGGCTAGCGAGGAGGGTGGGGGCGCCCGTCCTGCTGATGGGCGACATCGACCGGGGCGGCGTCTTCGCCCAGCTGGTGGGCACCCTGGAGCTGTTGGAGCCACAGGAGCGGGCGCTGGTGAAGGGGCTGGTCATCAACAAGTTTCGCGGCGATAAGGCCCTCCTCGCTCCCGGGCTGCGCTTCCTGGAGGAGCGGACGGGCCTGCCTGTGGCCGGCGTCGTCCCCTATGACCCGGAGCTATCGCTGCCGGAGGAGGACTCGGTTGCCTTGGAAAGGGTGCCACGGCGGGCCCAGGGGGTCCTGGATGTGGCAGCTGTGCGCCTGCCCCGCATCGCCAACTTCGACGACCTGGACCCCCTGAGGCGCGAGGCGGGGGTGTCCTTGCGCTTCGTGTCCAGTGGGGAGGAGCTGGGCCAGCCAGACATGATCGTCATCCCTGGCACCAAGACCACCGTCTCCGACCTGGAGCACCTATGGTCTACGGGCCTAGCCGATGCCATCCGTAAGGCCGCGGCTGCTGGTTCAGCGGTGGTGGGTATATGCGGCGGCTTCCAGATGCTGGGACAGGTGGTGCTAGACCCCCAGGGGGTGGAAAGCAGGCACACCAAGGCCCGCGGGTTGGGACTTCTGCCAGTGGTAACCACCTTCCGCCCATGGAAGACTACCCACCGTACAAGAGCTCAGGTGGTGACAGATCAGGGGCTGCTGCAAGGGTGCCGGGGGATGGTGGTGCACGGATACGAGATCCACATGGGGGAGTCCCGCGGCCGAGCGGAGGCCCCCTTCCTCCTCCTGTCCCGCTCAGGCCAACAGTGCCACATTCCCGATGGTGCTCTTGGTGCAAACGGGTGGGTCCTGGGCACCTACATTCATGGCCTGTTCCACAACGCCCCCCTGAGGAGGCAGATGCTCGCCAACGTGGCACGGCGCAAGGGAGTGTCCCTGCCACCGCCCCATGAGGTGGAGCCGGACCCATACGACAGGTGGGCAGCACTGGTGCGGGAACACCTGGACATGAGGCTGCTCTACAGCATCCTGGGACTCGAGAGCCCCGGATGAGGATGCCAACGCCTCCCCCGTGTCTTTCCCTCCTGCCAAGGCCTGGGACCACCCAGGCTACATATCTTCCCTGCAGCCACCTAACCTCTGCTCACCGTGGCCTCGCCAGGGGAGCTCCCCGATGTTCTCGCCCCGGCACCCGCCTCTCCCGCAGCACCTAAGAAATTTCGCTTCCTTTCCCGACGTCCACTTCATCATCAAGGGTTGGACTTCGGTGATCCATTGGACACCGACGTCTACGAGCTGCCGCCGGGAGAGCTGGCTAGGCTGCGGACGGTGCCTGGCAGCCTGGACGAGGCGCTGCGGGAGCTGGAGGCCGACCACGAGTTCCTGCTGCGGGGCTGGGGTTTTCACCTCAGACCTGTTGGGGACGCGGCTGGAGTACAAAAGGCGACGCGAGGTGGACCCCATACGGCTGCGCCCCCATCCCTACGAGTTCTACCTTTACTACGACATATAGAGGTAACACTGCTACCACATCTTCACCTGGTGGATCGACGAGCGGCAGCTACCGCGCTATCTCCCAGGCTTAAGGGGGTCATGGCTAAGGGTTCGCCTCTCCATCCCGTAGCGGTATCACCACCCGCACCTCGGTGCCCTGGCCGGGGGAGGAATGGATCTCCAGCTGCCCTCCCAGGAGATGGGCCCGCTCCCGCATGGAGAGTATGCCCAGATGGCCATGGCTGCCATTCTCTTCACTCCATTGGATGCCACGGCCGAAGTCCCGCACTGAGAGGTGCAACGCCTGGCCCGCGCGCCACAGCCTTACCTCTATGCGCCCGGTGCCCGAGTGCTTGACAGCATTGTTGATGGCCTCCTGAACGATCCTTAAAAGGGCCGATTCCCGGGGATAGGCCATGCGCCATTCCCCACAGCTCACCTCCAGGTGGGTCTCGATGCCCCAGTTGTCCCGCACCGCCTGCAGAATGGAGGCCAACGCCTTGGGAAGACCGCCCTCTTTCAGCTCCTGAGGGCTGAGGTGGGAGATGATGTAACGCGCCTCCTGCAAGGCCCGCTGCAGATTTTGAAGGGCCCGCTCCAGGTGGGCGTCAGGACGGCGGTGGCACCGGGCATGCGTCTCCAAGAACGCTAAGGCCGCCGCCATGGACTGGATGGGCCCGTCGTGGAAGTCGTACCCCACGCGGCGTCTTTCCTCGTCTTGGGCTGCCAGCAGGCGCAAAAGGGCCTCGTCCCTCTCGGCCTCCGCCTGGCGCCGAGCCGTAACGTCCTGGGCTGTGATGACCCATCCTTCCGCCCCCTGGCCCCCCTGCACCGGCACCACCATGGCCTCCGTTACCAGCCAGCGGCCATCGCATGTCCGTATCCTGACCTCCAACTTATGCCGACGGGCCAAGGCCTTAGAGCTCAGGACACGATAGAGGCGGTGCCAGTCCTGGGGGTGGACGAACTCCCGGACATGGCGGCCCAAGACCTCGCGGCGTCTCCAGCCGCTTAGCTCCTCCACCGCCGGGTTCACCTCCAATACACTGCCTGTGCCGTCCACGAAGACCACCATGTCCTGCACGTGGTCCAAAAGAAGGCGCATCTCCTGCTCCGACCTTTCAGCCCTCTGACGTGCCGCCTCCTTCTCCTGGGCCTCTCGCTCCAGCTGCTGCCGCAGGGTCCGCTCCTTCTCCAGCTGCCGTCTGAGGGCCCCGCTCATGGCGGAGACGGCCCCCGAGACCACCAGGAAGGAGATGGGGCGTATGAGCCCCTCCAGCCCCTGGGAGAAGGCCTGGATGTTCAAAAAGCCATGGTGGCTTGGCACCAGCCCGGCCACCACCGCCAAGACCACAGCCGCAGGCAAGGGCAAGGAGAAGGCGGCCATCGCCAGCACAGGGTAGTAAAGGTTCACGTAGACGTTGGGCAGGCCCCCCGTGGCGTCCACCATAATGCCCACTTCGAAGATGCCGATGAGGCTGGCAACGAAGATGACGAGCCCCGTACGAACGTCCACCCAAGAAGGGGAACGCCACCAGGCCATGACCTTCCCAGGCCCCCAGGGCCTCGCCCTACCCGCCGGTGCCACGTCCAATATCTGCTCCATCTAATCTGCTCCACCTAATCGGGAGACGCCTATGGCCATTAGGATGTTTCACATGGCCATACAGGCCTTTTTTCGTCCCCCTTTTGGCTACGCTCTGAGTACATCTGCCTAGCAACGGTAGAGGGGCCAGGGGCAACTCCTAAGTGGACATGGGGTGGTTGCGGTGCCTAGGGACGGCGGCGGTGGTGGCGGCCTTGGCCTTTGCTTGGGCCAGGGCCCACCCCCTGGGAGGGGTAGCTGACCAGTGGGGGCGCCCGCTACTGGTGGAGCGTGTCCACTTCGTCCTGCACGATGGTGACCCCTCCCTGCTAGAGGCCGTGCACCTTCGCCTTTCCCTCCCCGTGGACCCCCAATGGCAGGTCCAGGTGCGCTTGGGAGCCGGGCCCTGGCACCTCTGCCGTGCCCAGGAGCAGGAGGCCCTGTGTCCTCTCAGCCCACCCTTGCCCTTAAGGGTCGTCAACAGGATCGAGGTGCGGGCTGTGCCTCGACCTCAGGCCTGAGCGAACTGGCGCGCCAGCTCGGCACAGGTGTCCAGGTATGGGAGCACCTCCTGGGCGGAGCCTGGTCGCAGCCAGAATATACACCGCTCCACACCCAGGCGGGCCAGCTCCTCCAGGACCTGGGGGCGGGCGGAGACGCCGAAGGCGGTGACGGGGATAGGGCCCCGCCCAGCCTCCTGGGCCAGGGACTGCAGCTCCCTTATACGCTCGCCCAGCCTCTCCTCCCGGGAGATGATAGGCATCCAGCCATCACCCCACTCCACCACCCTTCGCAGGACTTGGCGGCCATGTCCGCCCACCCAGATGGGGGGGTGGGGCTTCTGCACCGGCTTGGGCCAAGACCAGATGCGCTCAAACCGCACGAACCGCCCCTGGAACTCCGCCTCCTCCTGCGTCCATATGGCCTTCATGGCCAGGATGCTCTCCCGCATGACCTGCCAACGGTGGCGGGGATGGACGCCATGGTGCTCCATCTCCTCCTCGTTCCAACCTGCCCCCACCCCGAAGATGAAGCGGCCTCCTGATACCAGGTCTAAGGTGGCCACCCGCTTGGCCAGGGAGATGGGGTGATGCTGGGGCACCAGGCAAACGCCCGTGCCCACCTTGAGCTCCTTGGTGACAGCGGCCGCCACAGCGGCGGCCACAAAGGGGTCGAGGGTGTGACGATACTCCTCGGGCAGCTCTCCTCCCCCAGGCCAAGGGGTACGGCGAGAGGTGGGGATGTGGGTATGCTCGGGAAACAGAAGCCACTCGAAACCCCGTTCCTCTGCCGCCCGCGCCAACTCCGCCGGCCCTATGGAGTAATCGGTGACGAACATGAAGACGCCAAACTTCATCCTCCAACCTCCAAAGGCGTGTTACTTTACTGGAAACTTTAGCAGGAGGTGACCTGGGCTGTCTACGGCGTCCCTATCTGGTAGCTGGAGAAGGTCTCCCACAGCCTTATGGCCGCCGGCCCCAACAGGACCAGCATCATGGCAGGGAAGATGAGGAACACCAGGGGGAAGACCATCTTCACCGGCGCCTGCTGAGCCATGGCCTCCGCTCGCTGACGCCTCTGCATGCGGAGGTAATCGGCTTGGACACGCAGGGTGTTGGCGATGCCAACCCCCAGCTGCTCCGCCTGGACGATGGCCGTGAGGAAGGTGTTGAGCTCGTCCACCCCACACCGTCGCCCCATATCAATCAGCGCCTCCTGGCGAGCCCGGCCTAGGGAGATCTCATGCAACGTCTTACGCACCTCTTGGGCCAGCGGCCCAGGCTGCCTCTCGGCCACGCGTGCCATGGCCGCCTCCAGCCCCAATCCCGCCTCCACACTGATGGCCACGAGGTCGCAGAAGTCGGGCAGGGCGCGGAGGATGAGGCGCTGACGTCTGGTGGCCCGCCCTTGCAGCCAGAGGATGGGCCCTACCACGCCTGGGACGAGGGCCAGCAGGGCTATGACGGGCACCACCATAAGCGGCAGCCCAGCGAGCATCGCCACCACTGTAAACATCAGGGGGGCGGCCAGCGCGCCCATGACCCACTGGACTAAGAAGGAGGCAGGCGATAGGTTGAGCCCTGCCCGCTCCAACGAGCGGCCCAGATCCCGCACTATCTGGTCCGGCATGATGGAGCCCAGCCGCCTCTCCAGCCAGCCCAGCATGGGCACCAGTAACCTCCGGGCCAGGGACGCCACCTCATCCTTATGCCGAGAGGTCACCGCCTGGGGTTTCACCCTCTGGGCGAGGCTTTGCCCCCCCATCCCAAGGAGGCCCATGGCCCCAAAGGCCACCGCCATCCCGACTAGGACCGCCGCCAGCGCCTCCACCCCTCACACCTCCACCCTCAAGATCCTGCGGATGGCCATGACACCCAGGACCTCCATGACCGCCGCTGTCATCAGCAGGGCACGCCCCACCATGGTGGTAAAGAGAAGACCGCCATAGCTAGGGTTAATGGCCATGAGGACCATGACAAGGAAAACAGGCAAGGAACCAATGACGACGGCCGAGAGGCGCTGCTGGCTGGTCAGGGCCTTTATCTCCCCCCTGATCCTGGCCCGCTCCCGCATGGTCCTCTCCACCGTGGTGAGGAGATCGGCCAGATTGCCCCCCACTTGCCTTTGTATGACGATGGCGTTGATGACCAGCTCCAGGTCGCCGCTACCCACCCGATGGGCGGTGGCCATAAGGGCTGCATCGATGTTGGCGCCCATCTGGATCTCCCGCACGGTCCGGGCCAGCTCCCAGGCCAGGGGGTCCTCCACCCGCTTGGAGACGAAGTCCATGGCCTGGAGAAAGCTATAGCCGCTGCGCAGGGCGTTGGCTATGAGGGGGAGGGCTTCTAGGAGCTGTGTCTCTATCTTGGCCAGGCGGCGGCCCTTCACGTGGCGAACCACCATCATAGGAAGGCGGTACCCTAAGATGGCCAAGGGCAGCATGACCCACCAAGGGGCGCTGAAGATGAGTGCCATAAGGGCCATGACCAGCGCCAGCGCCCACCGCAGGACCACGAACTCCCCGGGCCGCAGAGGTATGCCAGCCCTCTCCAGCTCCAGGGCCAGCCCTTTTCCAGCCTCGCCCCACCAGAGGCGGGGGAGCCCCTCCCGGGGCCGCAGGAGCATGGCCCGCCTCCTGGGGGTGCGCCGCGGAGGCGGCTGGGCTACGGGAGGGGCCTTGAGCCGCCAGAGCAGCTGGCCACGGGCCGCCACCATCTGGTGGATGCCCAGTAGGCCCACCGTCACCGCTAGCCCCACAAGGGCCGCTGCCAAAACGGTCACGTCCATGCCCCCTCCAGAAAGAGCTCAGCCGGTAGCTGGATGCCCGCCAGCTCCAACTTGTGGGAGAAGGTGGGGCGGATGCCGGTGGGCCGCAGCTGCCCTACCACCCGCCCTTGCCCATCGATGCCCTCCTGCTGGAAGACGAAGATGTCCTGCAAGGTGACGACGTTCCCCTCCATGCCCACCACTTCCGTCACCTGTGTGATCCTACGTACCCCGTCCACGAAGCGGGCCACCTGCACGATGAGGTCCAGGGCGGAGGCGATCTGCTCCCGGATGGCCCGCTGGGGTAGGTCGAACCCGGCCATGAGCACCATGTTCTCTAAGCGGGCTAGGGCGTCCCGTGGGGAATTGGCGTGGATGGTGGAGAGGGAGCCCTCATGGCCCGTGTTCATGGCGTTGAGCATGTCGAAGGCCTCGGGACCCCGCACCTCGCCGATGATGATGCGGTCGGGCCGCATGCGCAGGGCGTTGCGCAGCAGATCCCGCTGGGTCACCTCCCCCTTTCCCTCGATGCTGGGGGGGCGAGCTTCCAGGCTTACTACGTGGGGCTGTTGTAGCTTTAGCTCGATGGGGTCCTCAATGGTGATGATGCGCTCCCGATGCGGTATGTAGGCGGATAGGGCGTTGAGGAGGGTGGTCTTACCGGTGCCCGTGCCCCCCGATATGAGGATGTTGAGGCGTGCCTTCACACATGCCCCCAGGAAGTCGGCCACTTCCCTGGTGATGGTGCCAGCGGCCACCAGGTCCTCCATGGTCATCTTGTCGGCTCGGAAGCGCCGGATGGTGACCACCGGGCTCTTAGGGGCCAAGGGAGGTATGATGACGTTGACCCGCGAGCCGTCGCGCAGGCGGGCGTCCACCATGGGTGAGGCCTCGTCCACCCGCCTCCCTAGGGGGCCCAGGATGCGCTGCACCACCCGCATGATGTGCTCGTGGTCCTGGAACCTGACGTTGGAGCGGTAGATGATCCCCTCCCGCTCGAAATAGACCTCGTCGGGGGCGTTGACCATGATCTCGGAGATGCTAGGGTCGCGCATGAGCTGCTCCAGGGGGCCCAGGCCCAGCATTTCGTCGATGACCCTCTGGATGACGATATCTTGGGCCAGCCCTACGATGTGGGGGAAATGGCGTGAGAGGAGGGCGGAGGCTGCCTCCGCCACCGCCTGGCGGGCCTCCTCCTCGGACATGCGCGTCAGGCGGTGCATGTCCACCTCCTCCAGCAGCATACGGTGAATGCGCAGGGCCACCTCCTCCTGCTCTGGGGTGACCTTGGCCATCCCCACAGGGGATACCAGCGCCTGAGGCTCCTGACGCCGCCCTGGGGGAGCCTGTAAGTCAGGACTGCGCCGTGGGAGCCTGCTTGCCTGCCACACCATGGCTCATCACCTGGCGGCCACCGCCTGGCGGCGGAAAAGCCTGGCCAGCATCCCTTGACGGGGGGCCGAGGGCTGGCCGGCCACGTGGAAGGCCATAGCGGTGATGGCCACAGCCGCCCGCGACCTGGGCTTGCGGGTCACCAGCGGCCTCCCCTCCCGCAGGGAGCGCATCACCTCCTTGTCGAAGGGAATGCGCCAGGCGGGCCGGATGCCCAGGACGCTACGCACCTCGCTATCGCTGACCTTAGCCGCCACCGCGTGGTTGAGCACCAGGACCACCTTCTCCTGGGGGTAGGACCAGTCCCTGAGCATCTCCAGCACCGTCAAGGCCTCCTTCAGACCGGTGACATCTGGGCTCGTCACCAGGAGAGCCAGGGTGGAGAGCTCCAGAGCCCGGGCGATGAAATCGTTGAAACCGGCGGGCGTATCCACTACCACGAAGTCGTAACTCTGGGCCAGGGCATGTAGGATGGCCCCCACGTGGTCTGGGGTGAGGGGGTACCACTCGCCACGCCATTCGGGAGCGGGCAGGATGTCCACCCCGCTATCGTGGGTCACCATGCATTGGCGCACCTGCTCCAGGTCCGGCGTATGGCCGTTCTGGGCCAGGTCCACGATGCTGCGCTCCGCTGACAGGCCCAGCACAGTGGCCACGTTGCCGAACCGCACGTCCAGGTCCACCAGGGCCACAGAGGAGTAAAGCCGCCGGGCCATGGCCACAGCCAGGTTGGTGGCGATGGTGGTCTTGCCCACACCTCCCTTAGGACCAAAGACGGTGATGACCGACCCGAAGGGGGTGAAGCCCTGGGCGGCCCGCTCTCGACGCCTCTCCTGCAGGTCTATCAAGGTATGGATGGCGCGCACTAGTTCCTCTCGCCCCGTTGGGTAGGGGAGGAAGTCCCGCACCCCCAGGACCATGGCCTGCCTCACTAGCTCCGGCGACCTGTGGGGCGAGTAGGCCAGGATGGGGATCCCCGGGGCCATGTCGACGATGGCCTCCACCATCTGCAGAGCCCTGGGCAGGGGCTCCACCACAGCCATGACGATGACATCGGGGCTTAGCTCTGAGCAGATGGTGCGGGCCTCAGCGCCGTAACGGGCGGTGCCCACCACCGCCACCCCCGAGAGGGCCAAGGCCTTGCGCACCTCCTCCCGCCTGTGAGGATCAGGGTCGATGATGATTACTTGCGGGCTGCGGGCCATGGTCGTCCACCTCCTATTGGGCCAGGCTGATTATGGCCATTAGCTCGGGCGGAAGGGGCACGTTGCTAGGAAGGGGTGATATCGCTCTCTTATCCTTTTCACTAAAGGGCCGCAGGGCCAGGTGGATCTTCCCCATATCGTCGGCCAGGGAGACAGCCAACGCCTGCGGCGGGTCCAGGGCCAGGGTCACCGTCTTGGCCTTGGGCTGGGGCGTCCCTCCGCCGGGGCCCACCTGGTCGTCCTCTGGCAGGATGGCGGCCTCTGAGGGAGTCTCCTGGCCCACGGCCAGCACCTGCACGTTCTGGGCCACCAGCAGGGAGACGAACTGCTTGTTGCCCTGCGGGTCCTTTAACTCGAACACGCCCACCACGTCCACGAAGTCCCCTGGCAGGACGAGCCCTCCCACCGCCGTGGCCTCCTCCACCTCTACGGCCACAGCTCGCTTGCCCACGGGGATCATCACCGAGAGGGGCGCCGCCCGGGACTTGGCTTCCCAGTTGGTCTCCACCAGCTTCCTTTCCGTTATCTGCTCGTTGGCGGCGATGGAGGAGCGGGCCACCTTGCCCACCACGTCTTCCACCCTGGGGAAGACCCCTGGGACCACCGCCTCCGTCGGCACCATGACCGTCTTCACGTCCTCGGCAGCGATGCGCTTCCCCGCCTCAATGGCTTGGGCGGCTACCACCACCGGCACCCGTTCCACCTTCCCTTCCCCGGCGCTGTCGCCAGCAGCCTGCCTGAGGACGATGTACACCAGCAGGGCGGAGATCAGGCCCAGGGCTACAGCCAGGGCCAGGGCCGCCTTGCCGCCTCGCGCTGACATTGCCTGGCTACCCAGCATGGCACCTCCTCACTGCACAAGGCGCAACACCCTGATGCCCACGTTGGGGTTGAAAGGCCCCAACCGGGACTCTGGGTCTTGCAGGGAGGCCACGGCCTTGGCCAGCCTAGCCATGACCTGGCATTCGTTCCCCCCCCGGCACTGAAAATCCTCTAGGAAAGCCAGGGCGAGGCCCACCACCCTCACCCGGGTGCGGCCCCCCAGGTCCGTATCCTCCACCAGAGGGATGGCCACCACCCGTTTGCTCCCTTCCTTCCCCAGCCAGGGGTTGCACTGGGGCGATAGGTGCAAGGCGTCCCCACTCTCCACGCTGAAGGCTTCGTCCCACTCATCACATTCCCTGATGGTCTCGCTGAGGCGCCTTTGGAGCCCCTGCTGGGTGGGCCCCACCATGTTGCCTGGCTCGGTGTCGTATTCCACCTGGAGCTCCACCACCGCCCCCTCCTCGATGTTGCGGCGGTAGGCAGCGGAACCTCGGCCTTCGATGGCCAGGGGCCCGAAGTTCCCCTGCTCTGGGTTGCGGGCGTCGTACTTCAGGATGACCAGGTCGCCGTTGCCGGCCGCCTCGTAGACGCTCCTTTTCAGCATCCAGGGCATGACGTTGCTGAGGCGGCGGGGGGAGTTTATGGCTGCCGTCGCCCTGGCCCTGACATCTACCCCAAGAAGGCCCAGTACTCTTCCCAGCATGAAGGGGGCATTGGGGTGGGCTACCGATACGGTGATGGTGGTGGCATCGGTGCTAACGTTGATGGCCTCCACCACCCATCCACGGGACTCCACGCCATTGCGGACGGCATAGGCGTTAGCCACTCCCACGGCGGTTTCGGGTGACCTGGGCAACTCCATGACGCCGGCCAGGGCAGAGGCGTCGGCGGCGTTCTGAAGGGCCCTCTTTTCCCACATGAAGAAGCCCACATCGATGGCCAGGGCGGCGAAGCCGAGAAGGGCAGCCAGGCCCAGGGCCACGACCACCAGGACCTGGCCCTCTTCTTCTCTCATGAGCCTGGACAGCCACCGCATGGCCTTACTCCAGCCTCATGGTGGCTCTGGCGCCACATCCCAGGTGGGCGATGCCCGAGAGCCCCGGCACCAGGAAGTTATAACGGCATGGAAGGGCCACCTCCACGGAGGCCCCGGGGTACCGACCCTCGGGAAAGGCCACCTGCACAGCCCCTAGCTGGGCATTCACCACCGCGCCCGCCCTCTCCAACACCCGCTGGGCGATGAGCCCCTCAGCGTTGGGCTCGGCCCAGACGATGGTGCCCAAGCGGGCCCCCTCCCGCACGGCGTTGGCCACCTGTATGCGGGCGTTGAGCCCTAGGCCGAAGTCGATGATGGCAAACAGGATAAGGGCGAGCAGGGGCAATGCCAGGGCCAATTCCACCAGCGCCTGCCCCCGCTCACCCTTGGCGCCCCTGGGCATTGTCCTCACCCCAGGGCCTTATCTGGCAGCAGTGGCCAGGGCGTTAGCCGCCTAGAGCGCCCACTACCCGGTTGAACACGCCCGTCAGGCCCAGGGCTAGGGCGGTGAGCGCTCCGATGAGAGCTATGGCCACCAGGGCCAGGATAAGGCCGTACTCCGTCAGTGCCTGCCCTTCCTCGTCACGAGGAAGCAGCATGGACACCCAGTGCGTCAGATGGTGGACAAGAACCGTGAGCATGCTACCTCACCTCCTTGGCTTGGAGACCTTGTGCTGCGACCTCCTTCTCAACGTCTGGATGTGGCGGAGGCTCCCACCCCCTTTGACGTCTCCCTACTGGGAGACGTAGGGAGAGAGGGGAGTGTTACAAGCGGGGGCGGTAGGCCGGCAGGCCTAGGGCCACCAAGAACATGGGCTCCGTGCCTGCCGCGCGAGGGGAGAAGAAAAAGGTCACTTCGTCATCGTAGAAGGTGAGGCCCGTAGCACCACGTTTGAGGGCATATGCTGCCAGGTATGCCCGCCCGCCGCCGATACCCGCCTCCAGCTGCGCCGCCCGGTAGCCTCGGCCCCCCAGCTCCTCCAGGACGTGGTCCAGCGGTGAGAGGAAGAAGACATCGACGCTGGCATCGGCCCCTAAGGGCTGCTCTAAGGCCAAGAAGCCGGCCCGCTCTCGGAAGTCCCCCTCCTTCAGCAACTCCAGGGCGTGTTCCTCCCGACGGTACATATATGCCCCTGGCGGGATGCCCTCCACGGCGTTGACTATCAAGAAGAGACGGTTGAGGGCTAGGCCTTCGCCCACGGTGACGTCCGATGGCACAGGCGAGCTAGCACATGCCAGGACGGCCGCCAGCTCCTCGAGGGCCAGGGGACGGCGGGCGAACCGCCTGGTGGAGCCTCGCCTGAGGATGACGTCCTCTATGGCGTCGCTCTGTCGAGGGGGAGATGGGGGGAGGGGGAAGAGGCGCCCCTCCACCTTCGGTGTGGGAAGGGGCGAGAGGCCACGGCGCCAGAGGGCCGCCTGGCGCCCATCGGCCAGGGAGGAGGCCTTGTGCACCGCAGCGATCTCCGGATAGTGAACCTCGTGTCTGGAGAGGGGGACCGTCTCCAGGTGCAAGGCTGGCACATGAGCAGGGGGCGGTCCAGTGGGGCCATCCTGCCCCAGGGCTACCAGGGCTACCACGGCCTCCCTCTGCCCGTCCAGACCTAACAGGTGGTTGATAGCATCGTCGGCGAACCCCAGTATTACCCGCGCTGAGATATGGTGAGCCCGCGCCATGGCCAGCATGTTGGCCAAGATGGTCCCGCTATCCCAGAAGACGTGGCGGTAGGCGCGGGCCCGGTACTTCCAGGCGTTGCGCCAAAAGGTGCTGGCTAGGAGGGCCACCACTGATGCCCTGGCCAGGGAGAGCTCGTGGCCGGCGGCCTCCACCACCACCCCTCGGTAGTCCCCACGACGGAGCTGGCGCAGGGAGAAGTCGTGGGGGCCGAAGTGGTATACGCCCGCCTCCAGGCCCTCCAGGTCCCCGCACGCCAGATAGATGTCGATGTGATAGAGGGCGCCGGTGCAGGCCGCCGCCCGGAAGTATATCTCGCCCCCCGGGTAACGCATACGCTTGGTGATGCCCGCCGAGAAGAAGAGGATGCTGGCAAGGGTCGCCAAGGTGGGCCGTCCGGGCCCCGGCCAAGGTGGGAAGCCCACCACCTCCAGGGCAGGGGCGCCAGTTCGGGGGAGGTCCCTGGGCAAAGGTATGGGCTCCAGCCCCTTATAGAGCTTGAAGGGTATGGGCTGGTTGGCCCAGTCCAGCCCGTGAGGGCCTAGCCGCACCTTCCAATAGGAGTGCTTGGTGAGCTGGTGGTAGCGGCGGGCCGCTTCCCCCCTCATGGCTGGGAGAGCTGACGGGCCAGGTCTTGAGGAGAGGTGACGGGCTCACGGCAGACGAAGTGGCGGCACACGTAGGCCGTGGGCTCGCCGCCAAGGGCCGTCTTGCCCTCCAGGAGGGGGATGCCCGTGCCCGCCTCCTCAGGCGACATCCCCACCACCACCCGATGAGGCTGGAAGTGGGAATACAATACGTCCAGCATGGCCTGGGTGCGGGGGTCGTGGCGTTGTCCCACCACCGCCACCTCCTGCACATCGGCCAGGGAGAGGTCCAGGGCACAGAGCCACTGGCCGGCCATGGCCGGGGCCCGTACCATTAGCTCTCGCATCCCTCGCAGGGCCTGGATGGCTATGTTGCGCAGCTCTTCCTCCCCCACTATGGCCGACAGACGCAAGAGCACATAGGTGGCCATGGAGGAGCCGGAGGGGGTGGCGCCGTCCAACACCTCTCGCGGTCGTGTTATGGGGGGATGGTGCAAGGGACCGGTGTCGTAGAACACACCCTCCTGGGGCTCCCAGAACATGGATACCATCTGGCGGGCCAGGGCTACCGCCTCCCTTAGCCAGCCCACGTCGAAGGTGGCCTCGTGCAGTAAGAGGAGGCCATGGACCAGGCAGGCGTAGTCCTCCAGATAAGCGGGCACCTTGGCCTGCCCATCCTTGTAGGAGTGCATAAGCTGGCCATCGCAGAGCAAGTGTGCCAAGAGGAAGCGGGCACACTCCACCGCTGCCTCCCTGTAACGGGGCTCCTTAAGGACGCACGATGCCTCGGACAGGGCGGCAAGGGCCAGGCCATTCCAGCCGGTCAGCACCTTCTCGTCCCGCTCTGGCCTTGGCCTCCTCTCTCTGATGGCGAGGAGGCGGGCCCTCGCCTCCTCCAGCATGCCGCCGACCACGGAGGCTTCCAGCCCCATCTCCTGGGCCACTTCCTCTAGGGAGCGGGCTAGGTAGAGGACGTTGCGCCCTTCGAAGTTGCCCTCGGGGGTGAGCCCGTAGCGAAGGGCGAAGGCCCTTCCCACTTGGGGCCCCAACGCCTCCATCACCTCGTCGTATGTCCAGGTGTAGAAGCGGCCCTCTTGGCCTTCGCTGTCGGCATCCTGGGAGCTATAGAAGGCGCCCTGGGGGTGGCGCATCTCGCGCAGGAGGTAGTCCAAGGTAGAGCGCACCACCTGCGCCCATCCCTCCTGGCCAGTGAGCTGGAAGGCATGGAGGTAAAGGGAGGCCAAGAGGGCGTTGTCGTAAAGCATCTTCTCGAAGTGGGGCACCAGCCAGAGGCGATCCACAGAATAGCGGTGGAATCCGCCCCCCAAGTGGTCGTGGATGCCGCCGCTGGCCATGGCCTGCAGCGTCCTAGTGACCATCTCCAGGGCCTGAGGTTGGCCGGTGCGCAGGTGGTAGCGCAGAAGGAACTCCCAGGCCATGACCTGCGGGAACTTGGGAGCCGGGCCAATCCCGCCGAACTGGGCATCATACTGGGCCTCAAGATTCCGAAAGGCCTCATCCAGCACCTGGGGGGTGAGGAGGTCAGGAGGGGAGCGCAGGGCCATAACGCGACGTATGTAGGTGGCCATCTGAGCGGCCTGCTGCCTCACCTCCTGCCGACGGCTGCGGTAGGCCTCGGCCACCGCTAGGAGCACCTTGGGGAACCCGGGCAGGCCGTGGCGGTCCTGGGGCGGGAAATAGGTGCCGCCGAAGAAGGGCTCCCCATCGGGGGTCAAGAAGACGGTGAGGGGCCAGCCGCCGCTGCCTGTCATAGCCTGCACCGCCTGCATATAAATGGCGTCTACATCTGGCCTCTCCTCCCGGTCCACCTTCACGTTGACGAAGTTCTCGTTCATGATGCGGGCGATCTCGGGGTCCTGGAAGGACTCCCGCTCCATGACATGACACCAGTGGCAGGCGGAGTAGCCGATGCTTAGGAGGATGGGCTTGTCCTCCTCCTTGGCCCTCCGGAAGGCCTCCTCCCCCCAGGGGTACCAGTCCACGGGGTTGTGGGCGTGCTGGCGCAAATAGGGGCTGGTCTCATGGATGAGGCGGTTGGGCACTCCTTAAGCCTCCCCTGGCGCCGAGGGTAGGTGGAGGAAATCACACATCACCTGCCGCAGCTGCTGCCGGTGTAGCGGGTTGCCCATGTTGAGGCCATAATGGGCGATGAGGCGCATGGACATCTCCCGCCACTCCTGCCAGCACTGGGCGCATACATGCTCCCAAACGAGGCGACCGTAGTGCCCGCCCATGGGCGGGGCCTCCAGGGCCTGGGCCTGCCTTCCACAGCGGGCACATCCCACCTCCGCCATACTCCCCCCTCGTAGACCGAACCTTTCCAAAGAAGCTTACCTGAGGCCATAGGGGGCGTCAAGGGAGCAGACGCGGCAGACCGCCCCACCAGACACGCCTGTATTTGCCTCTCATGCCGTTGGGCTCCATGCCTATCCCAGTGCAAAATCTTCCTGATGCTCGTGGCGGCCATCTGGCAGCAGGGGATGTTGAGCGTGGTGGTGGTGCTGGCCATCCTCATCGCCCCCTATGTGGCGAGGCTGGTGAGGGGAGTGGTCTTGAGCCTGCGGGAGGAGCAGTTCGTGATGGCGGCCAGAGCCATGGGCGCCAACCCATTGCGCATCATGCTGGTGCACATCTTGCCTAACGTTATGGCCCCGGTCATCGTGGTGGCGTCCATCGTGGTGGGCGGGGCCATCCTGGTGGAGGGAGCCCTGAGCTTCCTGGGCTTGGGCATCCCTGCCGATGACCCCCTGTGGAAGACCTCATGGGGGGCTATGCTCAAGCCAGAGAACCTCCAGTACATGCAGCGGGCACCTCATCTGGCCCTCTTCCCGGGGGCTGCCCTGGCCCTGACCGTCCTGGCCTTTAACATCTTGGGAGACAGCCTGCGGGATAGGCTGGACCCCAGACTGCGGGGGGCCCTGTACTAGGCATCTGGGGAGGGCTTAGCCCATGGTACCCCCGGTGGGACTCGAACCCACGGTCTCCGGCTCCGGAGGCCGGCGCTCTATCCTACTGAGCTACGGGGGCACCCTCCGGAAGCCATTCTAGGCCCTGGAGGGCAGGCCCTTCAAGACCGACCTTAGCCCAGCACGCGCTGCCTGTATTGGAGGGCTTCCGCTAGGTGAGCAGCAGCGATGCCCTCGGCCCCTGAGAGGTCGGCGATGGTGCGGGCCACCTTCAGCACACGATGGAAGGCACGGGCCGAGAGGGCCAGCCGCTCCACGGCCATGCCCAGCAGCTGGCGGGCCCCCTCATCCAGGACCCCTTGGCAGAACTCCCGCACCTCCACAGGCCCCATCTCCGCGTTGCAGGTGATGGGGCGGCCCTGGAAGCGACGACGCTGCACCTCTCGCGCCCTCTCCACCCGCTCCCGCACCTGGGCCGATGACTCGGCCACGGGGCCATCGGACATGAGCTTCTCCCGGTCTAGTCGCGGCACGTCCACAAAGATATCGATGCGGTCCAGAAGGGGGCCGGAGATGCGCCGCTGATAGCGGGCCACCACTGCCTCGGGGCAGGTGCACTGGCGACGGTAGTCGCCGTAATAGCCGCAGGGGCAAGGGTTCATGGCCGCCACCAGCATGAAGCTGGCGGGAAAGGTGATGGTTCCCTGGGCCCGGCTCACCGTCACCCGCCGCTCCTCCAAGGGCTGACGGATGGCCTCCAGCACCGAGTGGGGGAACTCGGGCAGCTCGTCCAGGAAGAGGACGCCGCGATGGGCTAACGTCACCTCCCCAGGGCGGGGCACCCTCCCTCCCCCCACCAGCCCGGCATGGGAGATGGTGTGGTGGGGGGAGCGGAAGGGGCGCTGGCGCACCAGGGGCCTATCGGGAGGGAGGAGGCCGGCCACGGAGTATATCTTGGTCACCTCCAGCGCCTCCTCAGGGGTCATGGCCGGCAAGATGCTGGGGAGGGCGCGGGCCAAAAGGGTCTTGCCTGCCCCCGGCGGCCCCACCATGAGGACGTTATGGCCACCAGCGGCAGCCACCTCCAGGGCTCGCTTGACATGCTCCTGGCCGCGGATATGGGCCATGTCCACCCAGCTCCACTCCACCACCTCATGCTCCCCATCGGAACGGCTCTGGAAGGGCGGGATAAGCTCCTCTCCTGCCAGGTGCTTGGCCAGGGCGGCCAGAGAGGACACAGGCACCACCTCCACGCCGTCCAGCAGGCTCGCCTCCCTGGCATCAGCCTCGGGCACATAGACGGTGCGCACGCCCCTTTCCCGGGCCAAGGCGACCATGGGCAGGATACCATGGGCATGCCGCACTTGGCCCTCCAGCGACAGCTCCCCCAACACCAAGCTATTAGAGACGTCGGCCATGACCTGGCCAGAGGCCAAAAGGATGCCCAGGGCGATGGGGAGGTCATATGCAGGGCCCTCCTTGCGTAGGTCGGCAGGGGCCAGGTTCACAGTGATGCGTCGCTGTGGGAACTGGAAGCCCGAGTTGCGAATGGCCGCCCGCACCCGCTCTCGCGCCTCCTGCACAGCTGTATCGGGCAGGCCGACAATGGTGAAGGAGGGCAGGCCCTGGCTGATATCCACCTCTACCTCCACCATCACGCCATCCAGCCCTACCAAGGCGCAGGTGTTCACCTTGGCCAGCATAAGTTTCACCCCCGCATCACCGTGGATGGCCTCTAAGGGCCTGTGATCGGGCATAGAACCCCATAACCCCGGATGCCACGATGATGCACAAAGGGAAAAGGCCTTGTCAACCCTTTATGGGCGGTTAAAGCTGAGAAAAAGACCATCCAGCTAACAGAAGCCGCCTAGGGGCTATCTGGCCTTGGCCATATTTTCCTTATTTTCCTTACTTAAAGGCCCCTATCCGCTATGTAAGCGCAAAGGTCAGCCACCCTGCAGGCGTAGCCCCACTCGTTGTCGTACCAGGCCACCACCTTTACCAAGCGGCCGATGGCCATGGTGGAGAGGCCGTCCACGATGGCGCTGTGGGGGTCGCCCTTGAAGTCCACGCTTACCAGGGGCTCCTCAGTGTAAGCCAGGATGCCCCGTAGGGCCTCGGCGGCCGCCTCCTGGAAGGCGGCGTTGACTTCCTCCACCTTCGCCTCGCGCGACAGGGTGCCTACGAAATCGCACACCGACACGGTGGGGGTAGGGACGCGAAAGGCCATGCCGTCCAGCCGTCCCTTTAGCTGGGGGATGACGACGGTAACAGCCCGCGCAGCGCCGGTGGTGGTGGGAACGATGTTGAGGGCCGCTGCCCGCGCTCGCCGCAGGTCGCGGTGCACCGTATCCAGGATCACCTGGTCGTTGGTATAGGCATGGATGGTGGTCATGAAGCCCTCTTCCACCCCAAAGGCGTCGTGCAGCACCTTCACCACGGGGGCAATGCAGTTGGTGGTGCAGGAGGCGTTGGAGATGATATGGTGACGGGCGGGGTCGTAGTCCCCTTGATTGACCCCCAACACTATGGTCACATCCTCGTTCTTGGCGGGGGCGGTGATGACCACCTTCTTGGCCCCTGCCTGCAGATGGCCAGCCGCCAGGGTGGCATCGGTGAAGCGGCCAGTGGCCTCCACCACGATGTCCACCCCCAGGTCCCCCCACGGTAGGCGGGCGGGCTCCCGCTGGGCAAACACCTTTATCTCGTCCCCTCCTACCACGATGGCATCCTGGGTGACCTGCACCTCCTCAGGATAACGGCCATAGTTGCTATCGTACTTGAGGAGGTGAGCATTGGTATGGGGGTCGGCAAGGTCGTTGATGGCCACCACCTTCAGCTTCTGCGGGTAGGACTCGCGGATGGCCCGCAAAACCTGGCGGCCGATGCGACCAAACCCATTAATGCCCACACGTACGGTCATGGCCCTTCCTCTCCCCACAGGTCTTTAAAATCTAAGATACCACAGGGGAGCCCGGCGCCGAAACCGTGGGGCCATCACCGGACGGGGGTGGACCAGTCGGCCCCCACCTCCTCCAGGGTGAAGCGCAGCTCATCAGGGTCGTCAGGGTTGTACTTCTCGGATATGTGGTACATGAGGATGGCCACCTCGTTGGTGAAGTTGCGCCAGCCGTGGAGGACTCCTGGGGGGATGCGGAGGACCTTGCCATCGTACTCCGAGAGGACAACGAAGGTCCAGCGGTAGGTCCCGTCGCCGTTGGGGATGGCCAGCCCCACCTTGAGGGCCCCCTTGATGACGAACCATTCGTCGTACTGACGGCGGTGGGCATGCCAGGCGGTGATGACCCCTGGATAGCAATAGGTGATGTTGATATCGCCGGTGACGGTGCCGAAGATGTCGCAATAGCGCCGGCCGCGGTCGTCGTCGTAGCGGCGGGCCACATCCCGCACCTCAGCGAATCCCTCCACTGCCTTCAGGTGCAGCAGGTTGCCGATGGCCTCCATCCTTATTTCACCTCCCCTTGGTCACTGGTGAGATGGCGGCGCTCCTGCAGATAGGCGGCTAGGGCCTCCCGCCACGGGCGCAAAAGGCCATAGCCTTCCTCCCGCAGGCGGGCATTTTCCAGCACCGAAAAAGCCGGACGGCGGGCGCGTGCGGGGAAGAAGTCGGAGGTGACGGGGTGCACCTTCACCTCCATCCCCGCCAGCTGGAAGATGGCACAGGCGAACTCATACCAGGAGCAGTACCCAGCGTTGGTGACGTGGAAGGTGCCCTGGGCCTCCGTCCGCATCAGCTGCCAGATCTTCTCGGCTAGGTCCAAGGTGTAAGTGGGGGAGAGGACCTGGTCGGTCACCACGTGCACCTCCCCCCGCTCCTGCCCCAGACGGAGCATGGTCTCCACGAAGTTACCCCCCTTGACACTCGATCCCCTGAGGCCAAAGAGGCCCGATGTGCGGACGATGATATGGTGCGGGGTCTCGGCGCGCAGGAGCATCTCCCCAGCCGCCTTGGAGGCCCCGTAGACATTGATGGGGGAAGGAGGATCGTCCTCGCGGTAGGGGATCCCTTTCTCGCCACCGAACACGTAGTCGGTGCTGATGTGCACCAGGAGGGCCCCCACCTGGCGGCAGGCCCGCGCCAGGGCGCGTACGGCCACAGCATTGACGGCGAAGGCCTGGAGGGGTTCCTCCTCACAGGCCTCCACTCGGTGGAAGGCGGCCGTGTTCACTACCGCCCAGGGCCGAAGGCGGCGCAGCGTGTGGGCCACCTCCTCCTCCTGGCATATGTCCAGCTCCTGATGGGTGAGAGGGATAAAGGGGACCCCGGCCAGCTTCAGGCGGCGGCAGAGGTCAGAGCCCAGCTGGCCCGCTGCCCCCAACACCACCACCGGGGCATCCTGCGCCATGGCAACCTTGGCCCATAGTATGACTGGCGTATCATATAGGTCAAGGGAGGGGGCGCACTCATGGACAGCAGCGTAGCCATCGTCTCCAGCGACGAGGCCTTCGCCTCCCTACTGGAGGGCGGCCTGGCCCAGGAGGGGTTCCGGGCCTTCGTTTTCTCTCCGGCACAGGAGGCAGTGGCTGAAGCCCTGGCTCAAGGGGTAGAGGCCATAGTCCTGGACGTGCCCTCCCTAGGGGAGGCGGACCTCGCCCACTTCCTTCGCTCCCTGCCACGGGGCAGGGAGGCGGTGGTGATCCTCGTCTCGCCCGAGCACCTGTCCACTCTCGACCCCTCCCTGGATGTGGACGACTTCGCCCTAAGGGGGGCGGGGACGGCGGAGGTGGCCGCCCGTCTGCGGATAGCCCTATGGCGCCGCGGCGCCCGCGATAGCCCCCGCATCCTCAGGCGGGGGGAGCTGGTCATCGACCTGGCCGGCTACCGGGTCTTTGTGGAGGGGCGGCCCGTGCAACTCACCTACAGGGAGTACGAGCTCCTGCGCTTTTTGGCCTCCCACCCCGGGCGGGTCTTCACCCGTGAGGAGCTGGTCAACAAAGTGTGGGGATACGAATTCTATGGTGGGACGCGCACGGTGGATGTCCACGTGCGGCGCCTGCGGGCCAAGATCGAGTCCCCCCACCGCACCTTCATCGAGACGGTACGCAACGTGGGGTACCGCTTCCGCCCCTCTTGAGGATGTAACGGGAAGGTAACCTTTCGGTAACGCGTCCGTAATCTCAAGGCCTCCCTCCCCTGCTAAATTCCAAGGCAAAACCGAGGAAGGAGGGCGGCCATGCCTATGTTGCAGATCGATACCGGCGATACCGCCTGGCTGCTAGTGGCCTCGGCCCTGGTGCTCCTTATGACGCCAGGACTGGCCTTCTTCTATGGCGGGCTGGTGCGGGGCAAGAACGTCCTTTCCACCATCATGCATAGCTTCATCATTATGGCCGTGGTGAGCCTGGTGTGGGTGCTGTGGGGATATTCCCTAGCCTTTGGGCCTGACCACGGCGGGTTCATCGGGGACCTCTCTTGGTTCGGGATGCGCCTGGTGGGAGGGGAGCCCAACCCCGATTACGCCGCCACCATCCCCCACCAGCTATACATGATCTTCCAGATGATGTTTGCCATCATCACCCCTGCCCTCATCACCGGCGCCTTCGCTGAGAGGGCCAAGTTCAGCACCTTCCTGGTCTTTGTGGTGTTGTGGGTGACCTTGGTGTATGCACCCGTGGCCCACTGGGTGTGGGGCAAGAACGGGTGGCTGGGGACCAACGGCGGCCTGGGGGCCTATGACTTCGCCGGGGGAACGGTGGTGCACATCAACTCGGGGGTGGCTGCCCTGGCTGCAGCCATAATATTTGGCCGGCGCTTGGGATATGGCCGAGAGCCCATGGAGCCTCACAACATACCCTTTGTGGTGCTGGGGGCTGGGCTCCTGTGGTTCGGGTGGTTTGGGTTCAACGCTGGTAGCGCCCTCATTGCTGGCGCCCCAGCGGTCAACGCCTTTCTCCAGACCAATACGGCGGCGGCGGCAGGGGCCTTGGCCTGGGCCTTAGCCTCTTGGGCCATCCTGGGGCGGCCCAGCGTGGTGGGGGCGGCCTCAGGAGCGGTGGCCGGCCTGGTGGCCATCACCCCTGCTGCCGGCTTTGTAGGCATCTGGCCTGACACGGCCGATGGCTACCTCAACATCGTGCCAGCCATCGTCATCGGCGCGGTGGCAGGACTCCTCTGCTTTGGGGCCACCCGCCTGCGGGGCGCCATAGGCCTGGACGATGCCCTAGACGTGTGGGCAGTGCACGGTGTGGGCGGCACATGGGGCGCCTTGGCCACAGGCCTCTTCGCCACCTCCGCTATCACCACCATCGCCGGCTTCCGCGGGGTGGGTGGGGCCATCGATGGCCGCCCCGAGCAGCTGCTGGCCCAGCTGGCAGGGGTGGCCGCCACCTGGGCCTATTCCTTTGTCGTCACCTTCGCTATCCTCAAGGCCCTGGATCTGGCCCTGGGGGTGCGGGTCAGCGAGGAGGAGGAAGTGGTAGGCCTGGACGTGAGTCAACATGGGGAGCGGGCCTACGTCCTGGAGGGGGTGGGCCTGGCAGTGCCCCCGCCGGAGGCCCCGGCCCCCGCACCCCAGCCCCAGCTGGGAGAGGCGCCTGGCCCCGCCAGTGCCTCATAATAGGTGTTAGGCCGATCTTGAGGAGGTATGCGCGATGCACAAGGTGGAGGCCATCATCCGCCCTGAGAAGCTCAACGATGTCAAGAATGCCCTGGCCCAGGCCGGCTTCTTGGGGCTAAACGTGGTCCATGTCACTGGCCGCGGCGTCCAGAAGGGCATCGTCCACATAGGGCGTGGGGGCCAGACCTACGAGGTGGACATGCTCCCTAAGGTGAAGCTGGAGGTAGTGGTGCGCGATGAGGACGTGGAGAAGGTCATCGACATCATCGTCCAGGCCGCCCGCACTGGTCACATTGGCGATGGCAAGATCTTCGTCATCCCGGTGGCGGAAGCGGTGCGTGTGCGCACCGGCGAGCGGGGCGAGACAGCTATCTAGGTGTAACATAAACGTAACACCCACCCACACCCTTTAACTATCGCCCGCCTTTATAATGCCACGTTGAAGGAGGGAGAACATGGTGTTAAAGCCCGATGAGATCAAACGTTTGCAAGAGGCGGTGGAGAGGGTGCAGGAGCTCATCCGTCGCCACAACATTCAGATCGTAGACCTTAGGTTCAACGACCTGCCGGGCCTCTGGCAGCACTTCTCCATGCCCGTCTCCGAGCTGACGGAGATGGACGACATCGTCACCAGCATCTGGGTGGACGGCGTGGGGTTCGATGGCTCGTCCATACGCGGCTTCCAGAAGATCCAGGAATCGGACATGATCCTGGTGCCGGACCCCACCACTGCCCGCCTGGACCCCATGTGCCAGCACCCCACCCTGGCCATCATTTGCGATGTCTACGACCCCCTCACCAGGGAGCCATACACACGCGACCCACGATACATCGCCAAGAAGGCGGAGCAGTACTTGCGCCGCTCAGGCATCGCCGACGTCTCCTTCTGGGGCCCGGAATGTGAGTTCTTCATCTTCGACGATGTACGCTTCGACCAGGGGGAGCACTTCGGCTTCTATTACGTGGACTCCTTGGAGGGGGAGTGGAACTCGGGGCGGGAGGAGAAGCCCAACCTGGGCTATAAGCCCCGCTTCAAGGAGGGTTACTTCCCCGTCCCTCCCCACGACTCGCTGCAGGACATCCGCAGCGAGATCATCCTCACCATGATCAACATCGGCATACCCGTGGAGGTGCACCACCACGAGGTAGCCACGGGCGGCCAGTGCGAGATCGACATGAAGTTCGACTCCTTAGTGAACATGGCCGATAAGGTCATGTGGTACAAGTACCTGGTGAAGAACATCGCCCGCAAGCACAATAAGGTGGCCACCTTCATGCCCAAACCCTTGTTCGGCGATAACGGCTCTGGCATGCACACCCACCAGAGCCTATGGAAAAACGGCGAGAACCTCTTCTACGACGCCGAGGGATACGCCATGATCTCCCAGCTGTGTCGCTATTACATCGGTGGCCTGCTGAAGCACTCGCGGGCCCTCATGGCCTTCTGCGCCCCCACCACCAACTCCTACAAGCGCCTCACCCCTGGCTATGAGGCCCCGGTGAACCTGGTGTATTCCGCCCGCAACCGTTCGGCGGCCGTGCGTATCCCCGTCTATTCTCCCAACCCCAAGAGCAAGCGTATCGAGTACCGGCCCCCTGATGGCTCCTGCAACCCCTACCTGGCCTTCGCCGCCATGCTCATGGCCGGCATCGATGGCATCGAGAACGAGATCGACCCGGGGCCCCCCTTGGACAAGAACACCTATGAGCTCTCCCCGGAGGAGGAGGCAGCTATACCCAAGGTGCCCGCGTCCCTAGAGGAGGCGCTGCGCGCCCTGGAAGAGGACCACGAGTTTCTCCTCAAGGGAGGGGTCTTCACCAGCGACGTCCTGGAGACATGGGTGGAGTACAAGCGGCTGGAGATCGACCAGATCCGCCTGCGGCCCCACCCGTGGGAGTTCCACCTGTACTTTGATGTCTGAGGGTGGGCAAAGGGGGGGCCTCCTTAGGCCCCCCTTTGCTATTATGTCTATGGTGGGGATCATGGATGCCAGGGAGGCCAAGGAACACGTGCTGGAGATGGCCCGCCAGCACGATGTCAAGTTTGTGCGCCTCTGGTTCTCCGACATCTTGGGCCAGCTCAAGAGCATCAACATCACCGTGGAGGAGCTGCCGGAGGCTCTGGAGGACGGGGTCAACTTCGATGGCTCATCCATAGAGGGCTTCGCCAGAGCCGACGAGTCGGACATGATCGCTATGCCCGACCCCACCACCTTCGCCATCCTCCCCTGGCGCCCTCAGCAGAAGCGGGTGGCCCGCATGTTCTGCGACATCCTCCTGCCCTCCGGCGAGCCCTTTGAGGGGGACCCACGCTTCGTCCTCAAGCGTAACCTGCAGCGGGCGGCCCAGTTGGGCTACACCTTCTATGTGGGGCCAGAGTTGGAGTTCTTCTATTTCCAGAGCGCCGACGCCCCCCAGGCCCTGGACCGAGGCGGCTACTTCGATATGACGCCCCTGGACGAGGCCACCGAGCTGCGCCGCGACACTGTCCTCATGCTGGAGGAGATGGGCATCGCTGTGGAGCATAGCCATCACGAGGGGGCCCCTAGCCAGCACGAGATCGACCTCCACTACGCCGACGCCCTCACCATGGCGGACGCCGTCATGACTGCTCGTCTGGTGATAAAGGAGGTGGCCCTCCGCCACGGCGTCTATGCCACTTTCATGCCCAAACCCCTTTCCGACTTCAATGGCTCAGGCATGCATGTAAACCAGTCCCTCTTCCGGGGGGAGCGCAACGCCTTCTACGATCCTCACGCTCCCCAGCACCTCTCGGCGGTAGCTAGGGCCTACATCGCCGGCCTTCTGCGCCACGCCCCTGAGATCTCCTTAGTCACCAACCAATGGGTCAACTCGTATAAGCGGCTGGTCCCTGGCCTGGGGCCCTTGGGGTTCGAGGCCCCTGCCTACGTCTCCTGGTCCTTCCGCAACCGGGCCGACCTTATCCGGGTGCCGGAGGTGCGGCCGGGGCGGGAACAAGCCATGCGCATTGAGTACCGGGCCCCTGACGCCGCCTGCAACCCCTACCTGGCCTTCGCCGCCATGTTGGCCGCTGGCCTGGAGGGCATCGAGAAGGAGTATCCTTGCCCACCCCCCGCCGAAAAGAGCGTCTACCAGATGGATGAGGGGGAGCGGCAGGCCCTGGGCATCACCCGCTTGCCCGAGTCCCTGTGGGAAGCCATCCAATGGGCTGAGTCCTCCCAGCTCCTGCGCCGCTGCTTGGGCGACCACGTCTTCACCAAGCTCATCGAGAACAAGAGGATGGAGTGGGCCGATTACCGACGCCAGGTCACCGATTACGAGATCAGGCGTTACCTGCCCATCCTCTGAGCCGCCCTTGCCTTTGAGGGAGCGCATCCGCCTTATCATGTCCCTGTGCTAAGATGATGCTAGTGCTTCTGACCGTGTCTCGGGAGGTGGCGAAGGATGGCCTTCGGTTCAGGCCAGGGCAAGCTGGAGAGCGGTAAGGGGCATCCCACCACCGTCCTGGTGGTGGACGACCATCCTGTGGTGCGGGAGGGGCTCAAGGCCCTCATCTCCCATCGGGACATCCGCGTCATCGGCGAGGCAGCCACCGGACGGCAGGCGGTGGAGGAGGCCCGCCGCCTGCGCCCAGACGTGGTGCTCATGGACATCCGTCTGCCAGACATGGACGGGCTGACGGCCACCGAGCAGATAAAGAAGGAGCTGCCCCGCACCACCGTCATCATCGTTACCAGCTATGACGACCCCCAGTACATCCAGAGGGCCCTTTTGGCAGGGGCCTCCGGCTACCTCCTGAAGGGGATGCCCAGGGAGGCCTACATCGAGGCCATCAGGGTGGTGCGAGCTGGCGCCTCCATCTTCCACGCCTCCGTCGTCCCCCAGCTCATGGCTGCGGTGGCAGCCACCCCCGACCCTGTTGCCCAGCAGATGGTGGCCTCCCTCAGCGAGCGGGAGCGGGAGGTGTTGGCCCTCCTAGCCCAGGGGCTCACTAACAAGGAGATCGCTGAGCGCATCCACTACAGCGTGGGCACCGTCAAGAACTTGGTGGCCACCATCATCGAGAAGCTCAACGTGTCCGACCGCACCCAGGCAGCGGTAGTGGCCGCCCGCGCCGGCCTCCTCAGCGTCGATAGAGAAACCTAATGTGCACCATAGGTGCATTTTGGCTAAAGGGCCCTTGGCCAACTCTCATAGGAGGAGCATGACCATATTCCAGGGCCCCTTGGCCACCTGACACTGCCTGCGCCACCCCAGCACCCCTAGGATGGTACCCAGGGGTGATGGTGGTGGCTCGTGTCATGGTCAAGGGCTCTGAGAAGATGGCAAGGGTAGCCTCCGACCAGGAGCTAGAGGGTTGGTTTCGGCTCTTCTACCCGCGCGTCTATAGCTACGTCCTCGCCCGAACGGGCGACCAGGATGTGGCGCAAGACCTGACGGCCGAGGCCTTCGCCCGCGCGTGGGAGTCGTGGGGCCAGTTGGAGCACCAGGAGGCGCGGGCCAGCTGGCTGTGGGCCATCGCCCGCAACCTGGTGGCCAGCTACTTTCGCCAGGCCCATCGCCGGGCCAAAGGTGAGCACAGGCTGGGCACCATATTGGAACCGCCCATGGACGGCCCAGAGGAGGCGGTGCTAGCTTCGGACGACAAGAGGAGCCTGCAAGAGGCGCTGGCTGGTCTCTCAGAGCGGGAGCAGGAGGTCCTGCGTCTGCGCTTCGAGGCGGACCTGGACAGCAGGCAGGTGGGGGATCTTCTGGGCCTCAGCGATGTTCACGTGCGGGTCATCCTGCACCGTGCCCTGGGCAAGCTGCGAAGGGCCATGACGGGCATGGCCGCCGCCTAAGGACGCACGGCCAGGGCCGCTGGCGCGCCCTGGTATACCAGCGAGACAGCTTCCTGGGCAGCGTTGAACAGGGGCTGGGGCCCCAGCCCCACTACGAAGATGGCCACCACCAGCACCGCTACCAGCCCATACTCCAGCCATGGCACCCGAAAGCGTCCTCCCTCGGCCGGCTCCACCACATACATCTGCCGCATGACCATCAGATAGTAATAGAGGGAGACGAAGCTGGCGAAGACAGCCACCGCCGCCAGCCATACCATCCCCTCCTCGGCGATGGCCTGGAAGAGGACGAACTTGGTGACAAACCCGGCAAACAGGGGCATGCCCGCCAAGGAGAAAAGGGAGATGGAGAAGGTCAGGGCCAGGAAGGGCGCCCGCTCCGCCATCCCCCGATACCCATAGATGTCCTCCTCCCCCGTCCAGTTGTAATAGACGATGGCACAGGCGAAGGCCGCCAGGTTGCTTATGACATATCCGGCAAGGTGCAGCACCACCGCGCTAGCAGCGTCCATCCGCTCCGGCGAAAGGGCGGCGATGCCCGCCAGCAGATACCCCACCTGGCCAATGCTGGAGTAGGCCAATAGCCTCTTGACATTGCGCTGGTGCAGGGCCACCAGGTTGCCCAGCAACATGGTGACGGTGGCCAGAGCCGCCAAGAGGGGGCGCCAATCCTCGTGCAAGGGGAGGAAGGCCTGGACCATCACCTTGAGGAAGAGGGCAAAGCCCGCCGCCTTGGAGATAGCCGAGATAAAGGCCGTCACCGGCATGGGCGCTCCCTCGTAGGCATCAGGCGCCCACATATGGAAGGGGACGGCCGAGACCTTGAACCCCAGCCCCGCCACCACCAGCACCAGCCCAAGGAGGGCCAGGCCCCGCAGGCCCGTGAGATCGCCCGCCAGGGCCTCCGCTATATCCCCATACTGGGTGGTCCGGGCCAGGGCATACACCAGCCCCAGCCCGTACAAGAAGATGGCCGAGGAGAAGGCCCCCAAGAGCATGTACTTAAGGCCCCCCTCGTTGGACCGCAGCTCCATCTTGGCGAAGGAGGTCAGCACATACAGGCTGAACGACAAGAGCTCCAACGATATGTAGGCCGTAAGAAGCTCCCGCGCTGCCGCCATGTAGGTGGCGCCGATGACGGCCACCAGCACCAGCCCATAATATTCCCCAGGATGCCGCAGATGCGCCTCCACATACCGGGCGGACATAAGACATACCGCCACGGCGATAAGACCAAAGGTCACCCGGAAGAAGGTGGTGTAGCTATCGATGTCCAAAAGGCCCCCGAAGTTGGCCCGATCACCTAGCCAGATGAGGGAGGTGGCGGTGGCGGCCAGGGCCCCCACGGCCGATAGGTAGCCCAGCCAGGAGGCCCTCACCCTACCCCATAAGCCCACCGTCACTACCAGCGCCGCCCACCCAGCCAGCACATACTCAGGGGCCAGGAGAGACCAGTCCCATCTCATGGCGCGCCCCCGGGAAGCCTCCCCACCGAGGAGGCGATACGTTCCATAAAGGGGAAGGGCCACATCCCCACCAGAGCCAGGAAGAACACCAACACCGCCCCCGCAAACTGCTCGCCTATCCGCATCTCCTTCAGGTGCTCCCAACGCTCGTTGAAGGGGCCGAAGTAGGCGCGGGCCAACATGCGCAGTATGTAGGTGGCGGTGATGGCCGCCGCCAGGATGCCTAGGGCCCCCGCCCAGTGGTAGCCAGACCTGAACACCCCGATGAAGATGAGGGCCTCGGCCACAAACCCTGCCAAGCCCGGAAGCCCCAACGATGAGAGGCCAGCGACTGCCCAATAGGCCGTGTGCCTAGGCATCTTGCGCGCAAGGCCCCCGAAGACGGTCATGTCCCGCACATGGGCCTGGTCGTAGATGGCCCCCACCATGGCGAACATAAGGGCCGTCATCACCCCATGGGCGAACATCTGCAGGACGGCCCCGTTGATGCCGATTTGGTGGAGGCTTGCCAGCCCCATCATCACGTATCCCATGTGGCTCACGCTGGAGTACCCCACCATGTACTTGAGGTCCGTCTGCGCCAGGGCAGACACCGCCCCATATAGGGCACCGATAACCCCCAGGGTCATGAGGACCGGCGACCAGAACTGGGCCCCTTCGGGCAGGAGGAACATCCCCACCTTAAGGATGCCCAGGGCCCCTAGCTTCATGAGCACCCCAGCGTGCAGCATGCTCACCGCCGTGGGGGCGGCCACGTGCCCATCGGGGGACCAGGTGTGGAAGGGCCATAGGCCCCCCAGCACCCCAAATCCCAGCATGAAGAAGGGGAAGAACACCTTCTGGAATGTCTCGCCATAGGTGACCGACCCCAGGACGGGCAGGTCGAAGGTCCCCACCCCTGCCTCCACAAACACCCCGAAGATGCCAATGAAGATGAGGACGCTCCCCGCCACCAGGTAGAGCACCAGCTTCAGCGCCCCATATTCCTTGGTGCGCACGAAGGTGCCGAAATCGGTGCTGGAACCCCAAATGGCGATGAGGAAGTACATGGGCAGCACCGCCACCTCATACCAGAAGAAGAACCAGAACAAGTCCAGGGAGGAGAAGACGCCAAATACCCCTGATACGAGGAGGAACAACAGCACAAAATAGTCCCGCGCCCGGTACTGGATGTTCCAGGAGATGAAGACCCCGGTGAAGATGACGATGCCCGTGAGCAGCAGCAGGGGGGCAGTGATGCCGTCCACCCCCAGGTGGAAGCTTATGCCCCGGTCGCCCAAGAAGGCCACATTGCGCAGCCAGTCCAGCGTCAGCTCGAACCGGTACCCCCCGTCCTCGAAGTGGTAGCCAATGAACACCACCAGGGAGAGGACGAAGAGGGCGGTGCCGGAGAGGAGGGAGACTCCCCGCACCAGGTCCTCATGCCTCAGCTGCCACCGACCCACCTGGGGATGCCACCAGGAGGGCAAGGCCATGAGGATCAAGCACGTCCCTATAGGTATGGCTATTAGGGAGAAGACCACCCACTCCATGGCTACATCCGCGTCACCAAGACCACCGCCCCTATTACGACAGCCCCACCGGCGATGGCCAGGGCGTAGTTGGGCATCTTACCTGTCTGCACCTGCCGCATGATCCAGCCCCACAAGGCGGCGAGCCCCGCCGAACCGTCCACCCCCGTGTCATTCACCACCACCCGGTCGAACCAGGCCACCATAGCCCCTGTGGCCAAGACGATACGGTTGACGATCCATTGGTATAGGTCGTCGATGTAGTATTTGTTCCAAAGGAGCTGGTAAAGGGGATGGAGCCGCTGGGCCATAAGTTGGGCTGGTCGCGCCTCCCCTGACCACACCAGGCCAGCCACCAGCAGGGAGGCCACCACTAGGGCTGAGGAGCCCGCCGCCTCCCCCACTGATATCTCGAAGGGGTGTGGCTCGTGGAGGTAGACAAACTTGCCCACCCCTCCCGGCAGGGCCAGCGCCTCCCCCACCTGGTCAAAGGCCCAGAACCCCGTCACCACCGCCCCCAGGGCCAGCAGCAGAACGGGCGCTAGCATCGCTGGCGGCGCCTCATGGGCGTGCTCATAGGCATGGGGATCCCTTGGCTTCCCCAGGAAGGTGAGGATGTAAAGCCTGGCCATGTAAAGGGCGGTCAGGGCCACGCTGACCCAGAGCACGACGCTCACCGCCACGCCCTGGCCCTCACGGGCGGCCACCAGGATCTCGTCCTTGGCCCAGAAGCCCGATAAGGGGAAAAGGCCAGCCATGGCCAAGGTCCCTACCCCAAAGGCCAGGGCCGTCACGGGCATCTTGGCGCGTAGCCCACCCAGCTCGTCCACTGTGCCGCGGTCGGTGGCGTGCAGGACGTTGCCCGCCGACAGGAAGAGGAGGGCCTTGAAGAAGCCGTGGACGAAGAGATAGAACATGGCCGCCGTCACGCTGCGGGAGCCCAGGGCCACCATCATCAGGCCCAGGCTGTTGATGGTGGAGTAGGCGATGACCCTCTTGACATCCCGCACCACCAAAGCCACGGTGGCCGAGAGCATCACTGTAGCGAGGCCTATGGCCGTCACTACCTGCAGGGCCACTGGGTCGGCCGCCTCGAACAGGGGCATGGTGCGGGCCACCAGATAGACCCCCGCCACCACCATGGTGGCGGCATGAATGAGGGCCGAGACGGGGGTGGGGCCCTCCATGGCGTCGGGCAACCAAACGTGCAGAGGGAACTGGGCCGATTTGCCCACCGCCCCCGCAAACAACATCAGCACCGCCAGCGTCAGGTATTCCGACGAGTAGCCGCCGGCGCTGGCCAGCCGGAAGATCTCCCGTAGGTCGAAGGTCCCCGCCTCCCGCCACAGGAGGACGATGCCGATGAGGAAGCCCACGTCTCCGATGCGGGTGGTGATGAAGGCCTTCTTGGCCGCCTCCGCCGCCGAGCGCCTCTCGTGCCAGAAGCCGATGAGGAGGTAGGAGCAGAACCCCACCGCTTCCCAGGCGCCGTACAGGAGCAGCAGGTTATCGGCCAGCACCAGGGTCATCATGGAGGCCGCGAAGAGGCTCATGGCGGCGAAGAACCACCCGTACCGCGGGTCTCCCTGCATGTAGCCCGTGGAGTAGATGAAGATGAGGGAACCCACATAGGTGACCACCGCCAGCATCACCGCCGCCAGGTTGTCGAAGAAAAAGCCCAGCCGCACCTGGAAGGTGTCGAACTTGAGCCAGTCGATGCCTGAGGCCACCCCTTGGAACCCTTCTTCACCTAGGGCCTGCACCAGGTCGGCCAGCATGAGGGAGAAGAGGACAGCCGCCGCCACCATGGCCCCCACGGCTAGGAAGTCGCCACGCCGCGGCAAGTAGCGCCCCACCAGCAGCAGGACGACGAAGGCGCCAAAGGGGAGGGCAGGGAGGACCCAGGCGTGCTCCATGCCTACCATCGCAGGGTGTCCACCTCGTCCACGTTGGCTGTGGCCCGGTTACGGAACAGGCGCAGGGCGATGGCCAGGGCCAGCCCCACCTCCGCTGCCGCCACCGTGATGACGAACAGGGCAAAGATGAGGCCCCGGAACTCCTGGGGCGACAGGTAGACGGCGAAGGCCACCAGGTTGATGTTGACCCCCTGCAGCATCAGCTCCACCGAGATGAGGATGAGGACCACATTGCGCCGCGAGAGGACTCCATACACCCCTAGGGAGAAGAGGAGGGCCCCCAGGAGGAGGAAGTGCTGGATGGGGATCATTCCTCCTCCTCCGGCCGGGCCAGGACGATGGCCCCTAGCAAGGCCACCAACAGCACCAGGGAAGCCACCTCAAAGGGCACCGACCAACGCTGAAACAGCACCTTCCCTAGCTCGCGCACCGGCACCAGGGTGATCTCCTCGGTGGCCCCTAGCGCCCCCCAGTCGGTGAGGAGGATGGCCGTGGCCAGCAGGCCGAATAGGGAAGCGGCCACCGCCAAACCTAACGACTGCTGCGGGGCCACTGGCGTCGTGGGCGCATCCCGGACCCGTGTCAACATGATGACGAAGAGCAGGAGGATGGTCACCGCTGCCCCATAGATGAGGACCTGCACCAGGGCCAGGAACTCGGCCGATAACAGGAGGAAGAGGCCAGCCACCCCCAGGAGGGCCACGATAAGAAAGAGGGCGGCATAGACCACGTTGCGGGCCAACACCACCCCCAGGCCTCCGAGGCCTGTCACCACCGCCACTAAGTAAAAGAGCCCTTCCTCGTAGCTCATCCCCTTCCCTGTGCCGGCGCCGACCCCTAGCCCATGTTAGCGCCGCCCCCGCTTTAGCTCTACCCCTCCTCGCTGGCGGCCACCGCTTCCTTCTCCCGCTCCTCCTTGGGCCGCCAGCCGCTGTGGGCCATGCCCATGGGGGTGCGGAAGGGGTTCTTAAGGCGCCCCGATTTGGAAGCCGCCAAGAGGGCCTCCAGGTCCATCACCAGGTCTTGCCGGTCGTAGCGGGACATCTCCACGCTGCGCCAGGTGTTGTCCATGACGATGGCGTCGAAGTTGCACACTTCCACGCAGATGTTGCACCGCATGCACCGCCCATAGTCGATGTAGAAGCGATCCACGATCTTCTTGCGCGGGCTTTTGCCCTCGGCGTACTTGGGGTTGTCCTTCATGGTCACCGTCATACAGTCGGTGGGGCAGTAGCGGGCACAGACCTGGCAGCCGGTGCAGAAGGGTTCGTCATTCTGGAAGTCCCACAGGAGCACAGGAAAACCGCGGGCCCTCTGGGGCAGCTCCTTCTTCTGGGTGGGGTACTGCACGGTGACTGGCCGCCTGGCGGCCGCAGCCATGGCTGTCATGAGGGACCTTATGACGCCGAGCATACCTCATACCCCCATTCTCTGGGCCGCTGCCAGGGGGCGGCGCACTGGCCGCCGCACGGCCCTGTAAGTGAGATAGGCGGCCACCACCATCCCTCCTCCCGAGAGGAGGCCCAGGACGGGATCTGGCCACCCGTATACCAAAGCCAAGCCGTTGACCACGATCTGGTAGAAGGCCAGGGGAAGGAGCACCTGCCAGGAATAGGCCATCAGCTGGTCGATGCGCAGCCTGGGCAGGGCGGCCCGCACCCAGAAGAAGAACAGGATGAAGAGGAAGGTTTTCAGCAACACCAGGGGTACCTGCAGGGCGGGCCCCACCTCATTGCCCAAGGGCCAGTTCCAGCCGCCAAGGAACACCAGGGAGGCAAGGACGGAGAGGAGGACCAGGTTGACGTACTCGGCCATCATGAACATGGCCCACCGCATGCCCGAGTACTCCACCAGGGGGCCCCCCACCACCTCCGACTCCGCCACGGGGATATCGAACGGTTGGCGGTACAGCTCGGCCACGGCGGCCACCGTGAAGATGAAGAAGGCCAGGGGCTGCCAGGCGATGTAGGGAACACGGCCTTGGCCCTCTACTATCTCCACCAGGCTGAGGGAGCCCCGCCCGCCATCGGCGTGGGCCACCATGGCCACGGCCACCGCCGCCATGACCAACGGGATCTCGTAGCTTATGAGCTGGGCAGCCGAGCGCATGGCCCCCAGGATGGCATACTTGTTATCCGATCCCCAGCCCGCCATGAGGAAGCCCACAATGGAGAGGGTGGAGACGGCCAGGATGAAGAAGAGGGCCAGCCCCAGGTTGCGCACCCACAGGTCATCGGTGACGGGCAGGGCCACCAAGGCCACCACCGTAGGCACCACCACCACATAGGGGGCCAGCTCAAAGACCCATCGGTCGGCGGTGGCCGGCCGCACGTCCTCCTTAGTCAGGAGCTTTATGGTATCAGCTATGGCCTGGAGGGTGCCGTAGGGCCCCACACGCATGGGCCCAAGGCGGTTCTGCACCCGCCCGATGACCTTCCGCTCCAGGTAGTTGAGGACGATGACCGCCAGGGGTATGCCCGTGGCCACCACCAGCAGCCGCAGGAAGGCGTCTAGCCACGGGTTCCCGCCGATCATCGGTCCACCTCACACAATACGATGTCTATGGAGCCGAGGATGATGATGGCATCGGCCACGTAGTTGCCCACCACCAAGTTCTTGAGGGCGGAGAGGTTGCAGAAGGCGGCGGAGCGGATCTTGAGGCGCCAAGGTTTGTCCCCTCCTTTGGACACTAAGTAGACGCCGTACTCGCCACGGGGGGACTCGGTGCGAGAGTATACCTCGCCGGGTGGGACGCGAATGGTGCGCTTGAGCCCCTCGGCCATGACGGGCCCTTGCTTGGGCATCTGGCGTAAGGCCTGCTCCACGATGCGCAGCGACTGGTGCATCTCTTCCATGCGCACCAGGTAGCGGTCATAGACGTCGCCTTGGGTTCCCGTGGGGATGTCGAAGTCGAAGCGGTCGTAGATGGAGTAGGGCTCGGCCCGCCGCAGGTCGTGCTTCACACCACAGGCCCGCAGCATGGGGCCTGAGAAGCCCCAGTTGATGGCCTCCTCTGGGGTGACGGGGGAGAGGCCGCGGCAACGAGCAAGGAAGACCTCGTTGTCGGTCATGAGGGCGTCTAGCTCCTCCACCCCCCGTCGCACATGCTGGACGACGTAGCGGCACTGCTCCTCGAAGTCATGGGGGACGTCCCAGGCCACACCCCCCGGACGGAAGTAGTTGTACATCATGCGCTCGCCGGTGACGGCCTCGAAGAAGTCCTGGATGACCTCCCGCTCCCGGAAGGCGTACATGAAGGGGGTGCCGAAGAAGCCCACGTCGGTGCCGAAGGCCCCCATGAACATGAGGTGGCTGGCCACCCGGTTCAGCTCTCCCAGGATGACGCGGATGTACTCCGCCCTCTCGGGCACCTGCAGCCCCATGAGCTTCTCCACCGCTAGGCAATAGGTCCACTCGGCGTTGAACTGGGCCAGGTACTCGGTGCGATCCTGGTAGCCGATGGCCTGGCGGTAGTCGCAGTTCTCGGAGAGCTTCTCCGCCCCCCGGTGCATGTAGCCGATGACGGGGTCACAGTCCACCACCTTCTCCCCGTCCACAGTTAGGATCATGCGGAAGACGCCGTGGGTGGCAGGGTGCTGGGGCCCCACGTTGATGTGGAGGTCGATGGTCTCCAGCTCGTGCTCCTGCTGCAAGGCCATGATGCTATCCACCTTCCTGCTCCAGGCGACGCAGGGCCTCCTGGACGTACTTGCGCTCCTCCTCGCCGGTGAGGCCCTTGGCCCTGGCCTCCTCCCGCGCCCGTTTGATGACCTCCGCCTTCTTCTGGGCCAGGGCTATCTTGGCTGCCCTATCGGCAGGGGCAGCCTTGGCGGAGGGGGCCTCCTTGGGAGGGGCCTCCTGGCCCAGCTCCGCCTCGAAGCGACGCAGGGCCTCCTGGACGTACTTGCGCTCCTCCTCGCCGGTGAGGCCCTTGGCCCTGGCCTCCTCCCGCGCCCGTTTCATGACCTCCGCCTTCTTCTGGGCCAGGGCTATCTTCTTGGCCCGCTCGTCTTCCTCGGCGCGGGCCCCAGGCGGGGCAGAGGCGGCCACCAGCGCCTCCTCCCGCTCTAGGAAGTCCTCCTGCCACTCCTCGATCTCGGCCAGGGGATGGCTCTTGCGCAGGGGGTGGTAGCCCAGCCCTTCCTCCAGCAGGAGGGGGCGCAGGTCGGGGTGGCCATCGAAGACGATGCCGAACATCTCGTGCGTCTCCCGCTCGTGCCAGTTGGCCGCCTGCCAGAGGTGAGTCATGGTGGGGACGTGGGGGTCTTCCAGGGGCACGGGGACCTTGACGGCCAGGGTGTGGCCGTGACGGAAGGAACGCAGATGGTACACCACTTCCAGCTGGTCGATGTGGTCCACCCCAGATAAGCAACGCAGGTAGTCGAAGGCCAGGTCGGGGTGTTCCTTGAGGGTCTGCATGAGATGAGGGAGGTCCTCTCGCCTCACCACGATGGCCGGGTCATTGGGCGTGGCGACAAATTCCCATGGCACCTGGGGGAGGATGGCCCGCAGGCGCTCCACCACCGGCGCCTGGCCCGCGTCCTGGGGCATGGCACCCTCGGCCATAGCTACCTGCCTACCTGGCCCCGCTCCTCCATGATCTTCTTCTGGAGGGCCAAGATGGCGTCCATGAGGGCCTCCGGCCGCGGCGGACACCCGGGCACGTAGACGTCTACGGGGATGATCTTGTCCACCCCTTGAAGGACACGGTCATAACGGCTGTAGGGGCCGCCATTGGTGGCGCAGGCGCCCATGGAGATGACCCATTTGGGGTGGGGCATCTGCTCATACAGGAGTTTGACGGCCGGGGCCATCTTCTTGGTGACGGTGCCCGAGACGATAAGCACGTCCGCCTGCCTGGGGGAGGGCCAGGGCAGGACGCCGAAGCGGTCCAAGTCGTGACGGGCCATAAAGGTGGCGATCATCTCGATGGCACAGCAGGCTAGGCCGAAGGTGAGGGGCCAGAGGGAGCCCTTGCGCCCCCAGGCGATGAGCCAGTCGGCCGGCGCCTGGATGACGCCCGGGAGGAGCTGGCGGTAGGGCGCCTTGCCCCGGCCCACGTCCACAGCGGGCCGCAGCTCCTTCACCTGTTGCCGCAGCTCCTCGGGGACCACGTCTGAGATGGCGTGGGCCGGGTCATCCCTTATCTGGTGTGGTCGCATGGGGCGCTCCCCTGGCATGGTATCCTCACCTCCACTGCAGCACGCCCTTGCGCCAAGCGTAATAGAGGCCGAAGCCTAGCACTAGGATGAAAAGGACCATCTCGTAAAGGGCCATCTCCCCTACGTCCAAAAAGCTCAGGGCCCAGGGGAAGAGGAAGACGGCCTCGATGTCGAACACCAGGAACAGGATGGCAAATAGGTAATAGCGGAAGTGGATCTGGAAACGCCCCCGCCCGATGGGGAGCATGCCGCACTCGTAGGTGAGCCCTTTGGGGCGGGTGGCCTGGCGGGGGGCAAGGATGTGGTTGGCTAATAGGGCCAGGCCCACCATGAGGAAGCCCAGGACGGTGGCTACGATGACCGCTGCGTACTGTTGCCACAGATCTTGAGCCACGCTCAGCTCCTCAGCCTATCCCATTGTTCCCGTTACCACAAGGCATGGTAACATCAGCTCCCGCCCTGGTCAATAAAAAAAGGCGGGGCTTTTCAAATTACCCCAGTTCCTGGAGCCGCTCCTGCAGGGCCTGCAGGCGCTGACGGGCTTGAGATAGCCTCCCCTCCTCCCTGGCCACCACCTCCTGGGGGGCGCGGGCGCGGAAGTCGGGGTTAGCCAGCCGCTCCTGCAGTTGGGCCACCTCTTGCTCTGTCTCTTGGAGTTGGCGCTGCAGGCGCTGTCGCTCCTGGTCCAGGTCTAGAAGGCCAGCCAGGGGCAGGGACACCTGGGCCCCATCCACCAGGGCTATGGCCGCTTGGCGGCGGGGCATCTGAGCCGGATCAGCCACCAGGTGAAGGGGGTGGGTGCGAGCTAGGGCGGCCACCACCGGCAGGAGGGGGCGAAGGGAGTGGTCCTGGGGGGTGGCCACGTAGGCCTCCACCGCCCGCCCCGGCTCCACACGCCAACGTGCCCTTAGGTTGCGAATGGCCCGCACCACCTCCACAGCTAGGGAGGCCTGGGCCTCCGCCTCAGGATCGATCCAGGCACGGGAGGCCTTGGGCCAGGGGGCGACGATGAGGGCATCGGTCTCCGCCCACCCCAGGAAGGGACGCAGATGCTGCCAGGCGGCCTCGGTGACGAAGGGCATGATGGGGTGCAAGAGGCGCAGGCTCATGTCCAGCACATAGGCCAGAACCGGTAGGGGGGAGGAGTCGCCGGCCCGCAGGCGCACCTTGGCCATCTCTAGGTACCAGTCGCAGAACTCGCCCCAGAAGAACTCCTGCAAGCGGCGTCCTGCCTCCCCTATCTGGAACCTGCCCAGCAGCCCCTCCACCTGGGCGATGGTGCGGTGAAGACGGGACATGATCCACCGATCCTCGGGGGGCAGGCGACGACGCCTCCGCACCCTGGGGGCCTCCACTTGCTGTCCCTCGGCCAGATGCTCCCCCAAGGCCTGAACCACGAAGCGGGTGGCGTTCCAGATCTTGTTGGCGAAGTTGCGCCCTCCTTCCAGCTTCTCCTGGGAAAGCTTGAGGTCGTTGCCCGGGGCGGCGCCGGTGGCCAGGACATAGCGCAGGGCATCGCACCCGTAGCGGTCTATGACCTCCAGGGGGTCCACCACGTTGCCTAGGCTCTTGGTCATCTTGCGGCCTTGGGGGTCGCGCACTAGGCCGTGCAGATAGACGTAGCGGAAGGGGATGAGGCCGGTGTTGTACAGGCCCATCATGATCATGCGCGCCACCCAGAAGAAGAGGATGTCGTACCCCGTCTCCAGGACGGTGGTGGGGTAGAAGCGACGGAAGTCCTCCGTATCGTCAGGCCAGCCCAGCACCGAGTGGGGCCAGAGGGCGGAGGAGAACCAGGTGTCCAGGACATCCTCGTCCTGCTCCAGGCTCTGGGAGCCACAATAGGGGCAGTAGGTGGGGTCCTGCATGGGGTCCTCCTTGGGAGGGACCACCTCCCTACCGCACCCCTGGCAGTACCAGGCGGGTATGCGGTGCCCCCACCAAAGCTGGCGGGATATGCACCAGTCCCGGATGTTTTCCATCCAGTGGAGGTAGACCTTGGTGAAGCGGCGGGGCACGATACGTATCTTGCCCTCCTTTACAACGCGGATGGCGGGCTGGGCCAGGGGCTTGGTGCGCACAAACCATTGCTTGCTCATGATGGGCTCGATGACGGTGCCGCACCGCTGGCAGTGGCCCACGGCGTGGCGGTGGGGCTCCACCTTCTCCAATAGGCCCTGGGCCTCTAGGTCCCGCACCATGGCCTCTCGAGCCTGGAAGCGGTCTAGGCCGCGGTAGGGGCCGGCAGCGTCGTTCATGGTGCCATCGGGACCGATGGCCACGATGGCCGGCAACTGGTGCCGCTCGCCGATCTCCAGGTCGAGGGGGTCGTGGCCGGGAGTGATCTTGAGGGCGCCGGTGCCGAAGTGGGGGTCCACGGCCTCGTCGGCGATAATGGGCACCTCCCGCCCCACACCGGGGACGAGGGCGCGACGGCCTATGAGATGCCGCCACCGCTCTACCTGGGGGTGGACGGCCACCGCCACATCGGCCACGATGGTCTCGGGGCGGGTGGTGGCCACCACGATGAACTCGCCCGTGGTGCGCCCCTCCTCCACCACCGGATACCGCACGTACCAGAGGTGGCCCTCCAGCTCCCGGTGCTCCACCTCTAGGTCGGAGAGGGCCGTCTGGCAGCGGGGGCACCAGTGGATGATACGCTCCCCACGGTATATGAGGCCATCGTGGTATAGGCGGACGAAGGTGGTGCGCACGGCCTTGGCCGGGCCTTCGTCCAGGGTGAACCGCTCCCGTTCCCAGTCGCAGGAGGCACCTAGCCGGCGGTGCTGGAAGGAGATGATCTCCCGGGTCTTGTTCACCCAATCCCAGGCCCGGGCCAGGAATCTCTCCCGCCCCAAATGATGGCGGGTTAGGCCCTCCTTGGCTATCTCCCGCTCCACCACGTTCTGGGTGGCAATGCCGGCATGGTCCACCCCCGGCACCCACAGGGTGGGCTCGCCCCTCATGCGATGCCAGCGGATGAGGGCATCCTCCAGGGTGGCAGTGAGGGCATGGCCCATGTGTAGGGCCCCCGTTACGTTGGGAGGGGGCATGACGATGCAGAAGGGCTGACGGCCGGGGACGTGGCGAGGGCGAAAATATCCCCCCCTCTCCCACATCTGGTATATGGGCCCTTCGTAGCGTTGCGGCTCGTAGGCTTTGGGGATGTCAACCCGCTTGGACATGCTCGCCTTGGCTTCGGGGCCTAGCATCGGGAGGCACTTGGATCTTAAACCGGCCCGCTCATAAGGTCAATGCGACGGGGCCTTACCCCTGGCTTTCAGTCCTCGCGGGGGCGCCAGCGGGTGCCCTGGGGGGTATCCTCCAGGACGATGCCTAGCTGGGCCAGGCGGGAGCGGATGGCATCGGCCAGGTGGTAGAGCTGGCGGGCGCGCAGCTCCTGCCTCACTTGGATGAGGAGCTCGATGAAGGGGACGGCGTCCAGGGCCACAGGGGCTACTTCCCGTAGGGTGAGGCCCAAGACGCCCGCCAGCTCCCTGAGGGTGGCCTGGGCAGCCGTCACATCCCTGCCCTCCTCGCGGGCACGGTTTATCTCCCGCGCCAGGTCAAAGAGGGTGGCCAGGGCCTGCGGAGTGGAGAGGTCATCGTCCATGGCCTCCAGGAAGCGGGCCCGAAATGGTGAAGGGTCGAGAGGCGATCCCTCCCCTTCCCCCTCTAAGGAGACGGCGGTGCGCAGCCGCTGGGCGCCGGCCTTGGCCGCCTGTAAGGCCTCCTCGGAGTAGGTGAGGGGGCTCCGATAATGGGAGCCCAGGACGAAGATGCGGATGGCATCCGGCCCATAGCGCTCCAGGGCCTCATCAATGGGCACCAGGTTGCCCAGGTGCCTGGTCATCTTCTCGGGGCTGCTGGGCAGGCGCATCAGACCGTGGTGGACCCAAAAGCGGGCAAAGGGCTTTTGGCCGGTATAGGCTTCGCTCTGGGCGATCTCGTTCTCGTGGTGGGGGAAGATGAGGTCCTGCCCGCCCCCGTGGATGTCCAGGGGCTGGCCCAGGTACTTGAGGGACATGGCAGAACACTCAATGTGCCAGCCCGGGCGACCAGGGCCGAAGGGGCTCTCCCACGATGGCTCCCCCTCCTTGGCCCCCTTCCAAAGAGCGAAATCGGCAGGGTGCTCCTTCCCCTCGCCAGGCTCCACCCGGGCGCCGGCCAGGAGAGAGTCTAGGGAGCGGCCAGAGAGCTTCCCATAATCGGGGAAGCGTAGGACGCGGAAGTAGACGTCGCCCCCTACTTGGTAGGCGTAGCCCTTCCTGAGGAGCTCCTGAATCATGTCCACCATGGCGGGTATCTCCTCGGTGGCCCGAGGGTAATGATGGGCGTGCAGAACGTTGAGGGCGTCCATCTGGCGGAAGAAGAGCTGAATGTGTTCCTGCGCTAGGTCGTAGATGGTGCGCCCCAGGGCCCGCGCCCGCAGGATGATGTTGTCCTCCACATCGGTGAAGTTCTGGACATGACGCACGCGATAGCCCCGGAACTCCATGTAGCGCCGTAGGACATCGAAGATGATGTAGCTCATGGCGTGGCCCAGATGGCAAGGGGCGTAGAGGTTGGGGCCGCATACATACATGCGGACCTCCCCCCCGACGGGTACGAACTCCTCTATGCGGCGGCTGAGGGTATTGTATAGCCTCATGGCCCCTATCTTAGGATGCCTAGGAGGGGAGCCTATGGCAACGCCCTAGGCCCGCCATTGGCTGGGGGCGGAGGAGAGCCGCTCCTCCAGGGCCTGCAGCCGCTCCTCCAGCCGGTCCAGCCGCTCGGCCAGGGAGCGCAGGGCGTCCCATTCCGGGTCGGGGAGGCGGAGGACGGTATCGTTGCCCGGGTCGTGGTAGGCCACCACGTGGCCGGGGACGCCCACCACGGTGGCATTGGGGGGCACGTTGGAGACCACCACCGATCCGGCCCCGATCTTGGCGTTGTCGCCGATGGTGACGGCGCCGATGATCTTGGCCCCTGCCCCCACTACCACGTTGTTGCCCAGGGTGGGGTGGCGCTTGGTGCGCTTGGTGCTGGTGCCCCCCAGGGTTACGCCTTGATACAGGTGGCAGTTGTCGCCTATCTCCGCCGTCTCGCCGATGACCACCCCCATTCCATGGTCGATGAACAGCCCCTCCCCGATCTTGGCGCCGGGGTGGATCTCAATGCCAGTGAGGAAACGGGAGATGTGGGAGACGATGCGGGCCAAAAGGCGCATACGCCGCTTGTACAGGAAATGAGCCAGGCGATGGAACTGACGGGCGTGGAAGCCAGGGTAGCAAAGGATGACCTCTAAGGCGCTGGTGGCCGCCGGGTCCCGCTCTAGGGCGGCCTGGATGTCCCGCTTGATGCTCTCCCAAAGGCCCATGGTCACGCCTCCTCCAGTAGGGCAATGGCTAAGGCAGCCATCCCTTCACCGTGGCCTAGGGAGCCCAGGCCCTCGGGGCTCTTGGCCTTAAGGTTGACCTTCCCCTCCTCCAGGCCGAGGGCAGCGGCGATACGCTCTCGCATGGCCTGGAGGTGAGGGGCCAGGTGAGGCTCTTGGGCCACCACCACGGCATCCAGTTGAGCGGGCCGCAACCCCTTTGCCCTCACCCTGTGTAACACCTGGCCCAGGAGGTGAAGGCTATCGGCCCCCTCGTAGGCGGGGTCGTGAGGAGGGAAATGGTGGCCGAGATCTTGCAGACCAGCGGCCCCCAGGAGGGCATCCATGATGGCGTGTAGGAGCACGTCGGCGTCGCTATGGCCAGCCAGGCCCCTCGGCCAAGGCACCTCCACCCCTCCCACCTTAAGGGGCCTTCCTTCCTGGAACCTGTGTATATCATAGCCCAAGCCTATGCGGTATGTCATGGCACCACCTCGCCAGTGGTGAGGAGGGCACGGGCTAGGGCTAGGTCGTAGGCAGTGGTGACCTTGATGTTGGAGGGGGAACCAGGGAAGAGGCGCACAGGATGGCCCAGGGCCTCCACCAGGGAGGCATCGTCGGTGGCCTCAGCCCCCGCCTGAAGATAGGCCTCCATGAGGAGTTCATAGCGGAAGGCCTGAGGGGTCTGGACTAGGCGCAGGCGGGAGCGGTCTAGGGTGCGGGCCACCAGGTCGCCGTGGGCCTCCTTGACGGTGTCGGTGGGGGTCAGGGCAGGGACGGCGGCCCCTGTATCCTGTGCTGCCTCCAGGGCGGCGGCAATGAGCTCCTGGGTGAGGAAGGGGCGGGCGCCGTCGTGCACCAGCACCCAGCGCACTCCCTTTAGGCGCTGCAGGCCCAGGCGCACCGAGTCCTGCCTCCTCTCCCCACCCGGGCATATCTCCTGGACCTTGTGCACGCCAAGGGCCTGCACCAGCTCCCGTGCGCGGCCCAGATTGTGGGACGCCACCACCAGGACGACCACATCCACCAAGGGGGAGCGCTCCAGGGCCAGGAGGGGCCAGGCGATGAGGGGTTTCTCCCCCAGGGACAGGAAGACTTTGTCCACTCCCCCCATGCGGACACCTCGGCCGGCGGCGGCCACCACCGCCCCTACAGGGCCATAGGGGCCGCCCATGTTATTCGGCCCTCCTGGGCTGGGCGAAGATGAGGCGCCCGGCCACCGTCTGCAGGACGCGAGTGACGGTGACCACCAGGCGCTCGTTAAGATAGCGGCGCCCCCCCTCCACCACCACCATGGTGCCATCGTCCAGGAAGCCCACGCCCTGGTCGGCCTCCTTGCCCTCCTGGACTATGTGCACCTCCATCTCTTCACCCGGTAGGATGACCACCTTGACGGCGTTGGCCAGCTGGTTGATGTTGAGGACCTTTATCCCCTCCACCTCGGCGATGCGGTTGAGGTTGAAGTCGTTGGTGAGGATGGGGGCGGAGAGCTTCTTGGCAAGGCGGACGAGCTTGGCATCTACGTCCGATATGTCAGGGAAGTCCTCATCGAGGATGCGCACGGCCACATGCCCCTCCCTCCGCAGACGGCCCAGGACATCCAGGCCGCGGCGGCCGCGGTTGCGGCGCAAGGCATCGGGGGAGTCGGCGATGCGCCGTAGCTCGTCCAGGACGAAACGGGGCACGACCAGGGCCCCCGGGAGGAAGCCTGTGCTGGCCAGGTCGGCTATCCGCCCATCGATGATAGCGCTGGTGTCCACCAATATCTCGCGCGGCGGCCAAAAGCGGCCAGGGAAGTAACGGGCCAGAAGGGAGGCGAACTCCTCCTCCCGGCTCACTAGGGCAGCCACCCCCAGGATGCCCAGCACGAAGCTCACTAGCAAGGGAGCCAGGAAGCCAGCCACCCCCGGCAGGGCCACCAGCCAGGGGGAGAGGAGGGCAGAGGCCAAAAGCCCACACACGAGCCCCACGATGCCCAGCACTAGCTGCAGGGGCCTTATCTGGCGTATCCACTCCTGGAAGAGCTGTAAAGGCTTGAGGGCGAGAAGGGGGGTAAAAAGGGCCCCAAAAAGGGCGAACCCCACCGGGGGAACCGCCCAGAACAGGATGAAGGGCAGCCCTTCCCGCCCCTCGGCCAGGGCTTGCCCCGAGCGCAGGCCGACGAAGCCCAAGACGAGGGCGCCTAGGATGCGCATGACAGTGGAGATAAAGGCGTGTCCCTTCACACCGCTCCGTCTCACCAGAAGGGTGGGCCCTGACCTCAGTATATAGCGGGGCGCCCCGGCAGCCCAGGCCCATTTGGGCCCTATAGCTGCTGCATGGCCATGCGTTCCACCCGAACCTGGGGGAGAGCCCCGGGCGGCTGGGCGGTGGCGATGCGTCTCACCACTTCCACCACCTGCTCCACCTCTTGGGGGGTGTTGAAGCAATGGAGTGATAGCCGGGTAGCCCGCAGGGAGGGTACGGTGCGGGCCACTACCCGCCCCCATTGCCAAAGGAGGGCGGTAACCACCTCCGCCTCAACTCCTGCTAGGCGGAAGGAGAGGAGGCCCGTCTGGGGCTCCTGGGGCCCCACCAGGGACACGCCGGGGACGGCCGCAAGGCCACGGGCAGCATGGCGGGCCAAAGATCGTACGTGGGTAGCCACCTCCTCCAACCCCAAGGAGCGGGCAAACCCTAAGGCGGCCAGGAACCCTGCCCATAGGGGCACGCTGCGGGTGGTGAGCTCGAACTTGGCGATGTCGTCGCTGGCGGGCTGGAGGCGATGGGGGAGGGCGTAGCGGTGGGCGGCCCTGTGGGCCACCCAAGGGGGCTCCAGATGCGGCACCAGCTCGCGGCGTATGTAGAGGACGCCGGTGCCAGCGGGGCCCAGGAGCCATTTGTGGCCAGGGAAGGCCAAGAAGTCGCACCCCATCTCCCGCACGTTCACTGGCATCTGGCCCACCGACTGGGCGGCATCCACCAGCACCAGGGCACCACGGCGATGGGCCTCCTCCGCTATCTGGGGCAGGGGCAGGAGCTGGCCCGTGCCGTAGGCCACATGGCTTATGGCCACGAGACGGGTGCGGGGGCCCATGGCCCGCCGGAACGCCTCAAGGATGCGCTCCCCATCGTCGCTGGGGTCTATGTGCACCGGCCGCAGCCTGACGCGCCGCCGCCGGCGTGCGTAGAGGAGGGGGACGGCCAGGGACGGATGCTCCAGGTCGGTGGTGCATACCTCATCGCCGGGGCGAAGGCGCAGGCCCCAGATGACAGCGTTTAGGCCAGCGGTGGTGTTCTCCTGCAGGGATATCTCCTGGGGATGGGCACCGATAAGCGCGGCCGCCTCCTCACGCGCCTGCGCCAGCACGTTGAGACGCCACTCCATGGTGGCGGGGTCGGTGGGGGAGGCGGCCTCCCGGGCCATGGCTTCCTGTACCGCCGCCACCACTTGCCTTGGGGAAGGGCCCTGCCAGCCGGTGTTCATATAGATGACGCCCGCCAGGCCAGGGAAGCCCTGCCGCATGGTAAAGGGGTCCACAGGCACAGCCGAGGCCTAAGAGGCGCCTTGCCCTATCCCCATGAGGGCGTTGAGCTTCTTCATCAGACGGGATTTGCCACGGGCCGCGTTGTTGGGGTGTAGGACCCCCTTCTTGACCGCTCTATCGAGGGCGCTGATAGCCTGGCGCACCGCCTCCTGCGCCGCCTCCAGATCCCCGGAGGAGATGGCCGCCTCCGCCCTCTTGACCATGGTCTTGGTAAACGACTTGACAGCCCGGTTGCGGAGCCGCCGCTTCAGGGCCTGGCGATGGGCCTTAGCTGCTGACTTGGTGGCCAAACCGACCCCTCCTCGTCCAGCTATCATAATGGGTGGCCCAGGGCTATGTCTACAGAGAGGGTGAGAAGGGGCCTCCTCCTCTTCCTGGCGCGCGCCCTGGGGGAAGAGGAGGTGAAAGCGGCCTTAGGCGGAGACCCCCGCTGCCCCTCCCTTCGCCTGGACGGGGAAGCGCTGGGACGACTGCGCCGGCTGGCTGGAGCCAGGCTGGAACACCTGCGGAGATGGCTGGTGGCGGAGGCAGCGGCCAGCGACGACGTGCATGACCTATCATCCGCCCTGCGTTACTTGAGGGAGCGCCTGCAGGACCTCTCGCCTGTGCTCACGCCAGAGGACATAGGAAAGCTGTGGGAGGAGCTAGAAGGGGAGGCGCAGGCATGGCTCCTTCGGTTTGACCGTGAGGAGGGCGGTGACTAGACTTATCGCCGGAGGCGATAAAGCTCGTTCAGGCGGGGCCAGCGTCCCAGCCGATATCCGTCGGTGCCACAGGCCATGGGGACCATTTTTGAGCCCGTCGATGCCAAGGTGAGATTCCCCAGGCTGGAGGAGGAGATCCTCCGGTTCTGGCGGGAGCATGACATCTTCCGCAAGAGCGTAGAGCAGCGGCCAGCCGACCGCCAGTTCACCTTTTACGAGGGGCCTCCCTACGCCAACGCTAGCCCCGGCATTCATCACGTCCTGGCACGGGTGTTCAAGGATGTGATAGTCCGTTTCCGCACCATGCAGGGATACCGCGTGCCCAGGCGGGCGGGCTGGGACACCCACGGCCTGCCGGCGGAGCTGGAGGTGGAAAAGCAACTGGGCATCACCACCAAGACGGACATCGAGGAGAAGGTGGGCATAGCTGAGTTCAACCGCCTCTGCCGCGAGAACGTCATGCGCTATCTGCAGGAGTGGGAGGCCCTCACGGAGCGCATCGCCTTCTGGCTGGACATGGAGAAGGCCTATGTCACCTACCGCAACGAGTACATCGAGTCGTGCTGGTGGGTGCTGAAGCAGCTGTGGGACAGGGGCCTCATCTACCGCGACTACCGTACCACGCCCCATTGCCCCCGCTGCGACACCACCCTCTCCGACCATGAGGTAGCCCAGGGCTACCGGGAGGACACCCCCGACCCTTCCATCTGGGTCAAGTTCCCCCTGCGGGAGGAGGGGAGGCGACGGTTAGCCCATCTCATCGGCGAGGGGAAGGCCATATACCTCGTGGCCTGGACCACCACCCCCTGGACCCTGCCTGGCAACACGGCCCTGGCCGTGCACCCGGACGCCCAGTACGCCTTGGCCCAAGTGGGGGAGGATGTGCTGGTGATGGCCTCCTCCCTCCTGCCTCTGACGGTAGAGGAGTTCCAGATCTTGGCCACTGTGAGCGGCCAGGAGCTGGTGGGCCTGCGGTATGAGCCCCTGTTCGATGCCGTTGCTTGGGGGACAACCCCCATGTGGTTCGACCCGGCCCAAGGGGGCAAGCTTGTGCCGGCCCCCCCCACAGGGGTGGAGAAGGCCTACACGGTGGTGGCCGCCGACTTCGTCTCCCTGGAGGAGGGGACGGGCATCGTCCACATCGCCCCTGCCTTTGGTGGGGAAGACTTCCAGCTGGGGAGGCAGGAAGGTCTCCTCTACCTCCAGCCGGTGAATACCCGGGGCCAGTTCGTCGGGGGCCCCTATGGTGGGAAGTTCGTCAAGGACGCCGATGAGGCCATCATGGAAGAGCTGCAGCGGCGGGGCCTTCTGCTGCGGCGGGATGTGGTGCTGCACACCTATCCCTTCTGCTGGCGGTGCGGCACCCCCCTCATCTACTACGCCAAGCCCAGCTGGTACATCCGCACCACGGCCAAGAAGGAGCGGTTGGTGGAGCTGAACCGCCAGATCAACTGGTACCCCTCCCATATCCGCGAGGGGCGGTTTGGGCGTTGGCTGGAGAACAATGTGGACTGGGCCATATCCCGCGAGCGGTTCTGGGGTATCCCCCTCCCCTTCTGGGAGTGCGGGGCCTGCGGCCAGCAGGTCTGCATCGGCTCGGTGGAAGAGCTGCGGCAAAGGGCTGTGGACCAAGAGGCGGCAAAGGCCCTGCCCGAGCTACACCGCCCCTATGTGGACGCCATAAGGCTGCGCTGCCCCAGCTGCGGCGGGGCCATGTCCCGCGTGCCGGAGGTGGCTGACGTCTGGTTCGATTCCGGGTCCATGCCCTATGCCCAGTGGCACTATCCCTTCGAGAACCGGGAGGAGTTCCAACGCTCCTTCCCCGCTGACTTCATCTGCGAGGGCATCGACCAGACGCGGGGCTGGTTCTATACCTTGCACGCCCTCTCCACCCTCCTGTTCGACTCCGTGTGCTTCCGCAACTGCCTGTGCTTGGAGCTCATCCTGGACGAGAAGGGCGAGAAGATGAGCAAATCGCGGGGCAACGTGGTGGAGCCCTGGCCGGTCATCGAGGCCCACGGGGCGGATGCCATGCGCTGGTATATGTTCACCAGCTCGCCACCCTGGGTGCCGCGGCGCTTCTCACCCGCTCTGGTGGCCGAGTCCCTACGCCGCTTTCTCCTCACCCTTTGGAACACCTACGTGTTCTTCGTTACCTACGCCAACTTGGACGGCTTCCACCCTAAGCGGTCGCCCTCAGGGCGCCCCAGCGTGCTGGACCGTTGGATCATCTCTGAGCTGCATCAGCTGGTGGCCCAGGTGACCCGCGAGCTGGAGTCCTACAACCCCACCGACGCCGGCAGGGCCATCCAGGAGTTCGTGGACGACCTTTCCAACTGGTATGTGCGGAGGAGTCGGCGCCGCTTCTGGAAGTCGGAAAACGACGAAGACAAGCTGGTGGCCTACCATACCTTGTACACCTGCCTGGTGACGTTATGTAAGCTGCTGGCCCCCTTCACCCCCTTCGTGGCCGAGGCCATGTACCAGAACCTAGTGCGGCGGGTGGACCCAGAGGCGCCGGAGAGCGTACATCTTTGCGATTGGCCCCAGGCCGATCCCGCTCAGGTGGACGAGGGCCTCATGGCCGATATGCGCCTGGCCATGCGCATCACCAGCCTTGGGCGGGCCGCCCGCAGCAAGGCGGGCATCAAGGTGCGCCAGCCCCTCTCCCGCTTGGTGGTGAGGACGCGCCATGCGGTGGAGAGGGAAGCCCTGCAGACCCTCGCCTCCCTTATCCTGGAGGAGCTGAACGTTAAGGAGCTACGCCTAGCAGAGGGGGAGGAGGATCTGCAAGGGCTGACGGTGGCCAGCGACGACGCTGGCTATGCAGTGGGGGTGGACACCGTTATCACTCCTGAGCTGGCCCAGGAGGGGCTGGCTAGGGAGCTGGTCCACCGCATACAGAACATGCGCAAGGCGGCGGGGCTGGAGATCGCCGACCGCATCATCGTCTACTACCAGGGGTGGGAGGGGCTGCGGGAGGTGCTGGCCCGCCACGGCGATTACGTGCGCCAGGAGACCCTTTCGGTGGAGGTGGTGGAGGGGCCTCCACCCGCCGGGGCCTACCAGGAGGAGCAGAAGCTAGACGGCCATCAGGTGGTGCTGGCCGTGCGGCGGGTGAGGTGAGGATGCGGCAGGAGGGACCGCCCCATCCCCGGTGGAAGGCCCCACATGTGGGAGAGGTGCTGAGGCAGGCGCGCAGCCACCGCAACGTCTCTCTGGAGGAGGTGGCCCAGGCTACCCGCATCCCCATCAAGTACCTTCTGGCGCTGGAGGAGGGGGATATGTCCCGTCTGCCCTCGCCATCGTATGCCAGGGGGTTCGTCCGCACCTACGCCAGCTACCTGGGCCTGGACCCTGGGGAGGTCTTGGCCCTCCTGCCCAGAGACGAGGAGGAACCAAGGCTGCGCCCAATGACGAGGGTCAGGCCGGCACCTGGGATCTCCCGCCAGGCCATGAGCCTGCTGGCGGTGACGGGGTCCCTGGTGCTAGCCCTCGTCCTGACCCTGACGGTGGCTTGGGAGGGGAAGGGGCTGGCCCGTTGGGCCATGAGGCCTGGAGGTGTGGTGCCTCCCGTGGAGGGGAGGGAGCTGGTGGCGGCCATCTCTTCCCTGGAGGAGGGCGGTTTCCGCTTCCTGGTGGTGGATATGTCGCCCGAGGGGCAGGGCGAGGCGCGAGTGGTAGGCCAGACCCCTCCAGCCTGGACGATGGCGAAAAAGGAGCTGCCAGTGGTGCTGGTGGTGAGCAGGTGAGGGTGAGCCTAGGGCCCTGGGGGTGGCTAGGGGCCGGTTTGGGAGTGGCTGCGGGGTTGGTGGGCTACGGCGCCTGGCGATGGGTTCACCCCACACGCCTGCCCTGGCCACCACGTCCACGGGGGATGCCCACGGAGTTCGCCAGTCTGGATGGCACCCGCCTCCGCGGCCTGTGGCTGGGGGATGGCCCTGGCCCCACGGTCGTCCTCTGCCACGGGTACTTCCGCAGCCTGGCCGAGCCCTATGGGGTGGCCCTCGCCCTATGGGATGCCGGCTACCGCGTCCTTCTCTTCGACTTCCGCGCCTGTGGACGCAGCGATGGCTACTTTACCACCCTGGGCGCCCGGGAGGTGCTGGACGTGCTGGCAGCAGTGGAGGAGGCCCGAAGCCGGGGAGGGAGGCCAGTGGCTCTGCTGGGCATCTCCATGGGGGCAGCTGCAGCCATCTTGGCTGCCGCCCGCCACCCCTGTGTGGCGGCGGTGGTGGCCGACTCCCCCTACGCTGACCTGGCCGACCTGATGGCCCACCGTCTGCGCGTTGACATCCCCCTCGCACCTTTGCGCCCCTTGGCCCGGGCCAGCTGGCGCCTGGGGGAGCTGCTGGCGGCCTTCCGGGCCCGCGAGGTGAGGCCCGCTGATTGGGTGGGGTACATCGCCCCTAGGCCCCTGTTGCTCATTTACGGGGAGCATGACTCCTTCGTGCCGCCCCATCAGCGGGAGGAGATGTTCCAGCGGGCAGGGGAGCCCAAGGAGATGTGGATAGCCCCGGGAAGCGACCACGCCATGGCCCGCTGGGACCATCCCCAGGAGTACCTGCAGAGGGTGTTGGGCTTCCTGAGAGGGGCCTTGGCGCCTTAGGGCGGGAAGGCCCCTAGTCCGTGACTTGGATCACCTCGATGCGGTAGTCCACCAGCTCCATGTCCAGACGCTGGTGCTGTATATGGTCTACCACCGCCGATAGGATCTGATGGACGTGACGCTGGGAGGGGGCGATGCAAGAAATGCCTAGGCAGACCATCTGCCAAAGGTCGTGGTCGTCCACCTCGGCCACGGCGATGTTGAAGCGATGTCGGAGGCGATCAGTTAGGGAGCGGACGGCCTGCCTTTTGCCCTTGAGGGAGTGGTTCTCGGGCAGTCGTAGCCAGACCCGGCATAGGCCCACCGTCATGACATCACCCCCGTCGCTGCGGGGGCCCATGGCCCATGTTGCCCTCGCTGGATGGGGAAGTCAAGGGGGGGAGGTCCTCGGGGCGCTCCAGGCCGAAGTGTTCCAGGAACTTGATGGTGGTCCCATAAAGGGGAGGACGGCCAGGGCCCGGCGCCCTCCCCACCTCTGCGATGAGGCCACGGGCCTTGAGGGTGGCCAGGGCCCGCTGACAGTCGACGCCCCGGATGGCCTCTATCTGGGCCCTGGTGATGGGCTGACGATAGGCGATGATGGCTAGGGTCTCCAGGGCACCACGGGGCAGCCGGTCGCGACGGTGCCGCCCCAGGAAACGCTCCACATAGGGGGACACCTCGGGGGCCGTCACCAGACGGACGCGGTCCCCCTGACGCTGCAGCCGAAGGCCCCGCCCCTTTAGGACGCGGGCCAGGTGCTGGAGGGCCTCCTCCACCTGGGCCGGGGAGGCCTCCAGGGCGGCGGCTAGTTGCCCCACCCGGACGGGGGCCTCGGCCACGAAGAGGAGGGCCTCCAGCGCAACAGCCAGGCTAGATAGCTCCCACCCCATGGCCCCCCAGGCCATATTAGGTGGGGGCGCCCTCAGGGGCTAGCGGGCCCGCGCGAAGGAGCAGAGGACGCAGGCCACCATCCCCTCCCCCGCCACCAGCGGCCCACCACACCAGGGACAACGCGGCCGCGGGAACAGAGGTAGCCGCATCTGCATCGCCACCGCCCCCGCCATGCCTCTCCCTCCTTCAGAACCTTTGTTCCCATGATAGAACAAACATTCTGGAAAGTCAAGTGCCACCCCGCCGTTGACGTCTATGGAACAAATGTTCTAGCATCGGCCGTGTGAGGTTTATGGAAGGGGGTGAGGCGATTGGGCGAGGAGGAGTTGGCGGAGGTGAGGGCGGAGCTGGAGGCGCTGCAGGCTCAGGTGGCGGACGCCGAGGCGCGAGCCGCCCATTATCGGGAGGAGCGGGACCGTGCCCAGGCCGCCCTGCGGGAGGCTCAGTCTCGCCTGGCCCAGCTGGAGGAGGAGGTCTTGTCCCTGGGCAGGGAGGTGGAGGCGCTGCGAGGGCGGCTGCGGGAGGCCGTGCTGCGATATCGGGAGGCACGGCTAGCCGCCTCCCCCCATGTTCCTCCGGAGCTGGTGTCTGGGGAGAGCATCGAGGAGGTGGACGAGCGGTTCCGGGAGGCGGAGCGCATCGTCTCCCAGCTGCGGCGACGGCTGGAGGAGGAGGCGCAGTCCCGCCCTTTCCCTCTGGGGGCACCGCCACGCCGCCCCCCTGACCTCTCGGCCCTCAGCCCGCTGGAGAAGATCCGTCGCGGCCTAAGGAGGCTCTAGAAGGAGGAGGTGAAGCGTTATGGCTTTGACCCTGGCCGAAGCGGCCAAGCTCTCCAACGATATGCTCCTGGTGGGGGTCATCGAGACCATCGTCAAGGAGTCCCCCATCCTTCAGGTGCTCCCTTTCATCGAGATCGTGGGCAATGGCCTCACCTATAACCAGGAGGCCACCGCCCCGGCTGCCGCCTTCTACGACGTGGGCGACGTCTGGACCGAGTCCACCCCCACCTTCGAGCAGAAGACGGCCCAGCTGAAGATCCTGGGCGGTGACGCCGACATCGATAACTTCCTTCTGGCCACCAGGTCCAACATCCAGGACCTGGAGGCGGCCATCGTGCAGCTGAAGGCCAAGGCCGTGCGCCAGCTCTTTGAGGACACCTTCATCAATGGCGACTCCGCTGCCAACGCCAAGGCCTTCGATGGCATCGACAAGCTGTGCGACCCTTCCCAGACCATCTCCATGGGGCCCAACGGGGGCACCCTCACCTTGGAGAAGCTGGACGAGCTCATCGACCTCATCAAGGGGGGAAAGCCAGACATGCTCCTCATGAGCCGGCGCACCCGCCGCACCCTCAACCGCCTGGCCCGCCAGTCGGGCGCCTTCCTGGAGGCGGACCGCAACGAATTCGGGCAGATGGTCCAGTTCTACGATGGCATCCCCATCGGCATCTGCGACTACATCTCCGATAGCCAGACGGTGGGGACCGCCAACGACTGCTCCACCATCTATGCCCTCCAGTTCGGCGAGGGAGGGGTAGCGGGGCTCACCGCCCCCGGCGGCCTGCAGGTGGAGCGGGTGGGCAGCCTGGAGAGCAAGGACGCCACCCGTATCCGCATCAAGTGGTACGCAGCCATCGCTCTGTTTAACAAGGTCAAGCTGGCCAAGCTGGTAGGCGTGCGGCCATAACGGATGCGAGGTGACGCCATGCCCGATGTGCGCATCGATTCCCGTGGGGTGCCCAAGGCCCCGGTGTATGAGGTGACACCCCCCGTCCTCCACCGGGGCCCCCTCACCGCCCCCGACACCACCGATCCGACGGGGCCCGAGGCGGGGGTGGACTGTGCAGGCTACCGCGTGGTGCGGTTCGACATCGACACCAGCGGCAGCGCAGCCCTCACCGCCCTGGAGGTGCAGCTCTTGGTGTGGAACCCCACCGCCGGTCGGTATTTCGGGGGTGCCCGCCGCCGCTTCGAGGCCCAGGATCTGCAGGCCAATCCCAGCCCCAGCCTGGAGGCGGAGGTGCGGGGAGCCACCGTCTTTCTCAAGGTGGTGGACGCCCAGGCCAACGCCCTCTCCCTACGCATCTATGCTTCCCTGAGCTGAGGAGGGGACGACATGAACCTACCGGAGATGCGGGCCCGCCTGCGCCGTGACCTACACGATGAGGCCCCAGGCCAACAGCGCTGGACGGATGGCGAGCTGGACCGCCACCTCCAGCGGGCGGTGCGGGAGGCGAGCTTGGCCATTCCTAGGGAGGCGGTGGCCGAGCTGGCCGCCCCAGGTGGCCGCCAACTGGACATCTCCTCCCTGGCCGACCTAGTGAGGGTAGAGGCCGTGGAGTACCCCGTGGGGCTCTTCCCACCATCCCTGGTCCCCTTCTCCCTCTGGGGCTCCTCCCTCACCATCCTGGGGGACGTCTTCCCCAGGCCTGGCGAGCAGGTGCGCATCTATTACGGCGCCCTCCACCGTCTGGAGGAGTCCCACTCCACCCTGCCCCAGGCCCTGGAGGAGCTGGTGCTGCTGGGGGCGGCAGCATATGCCGCCCTGGAGTGGGCAGGCTACGCCGCCGACCGCATCAACGTGGGCGGGGAGGAGGTGTGGCAGCGGTTCCTCACCTGGGGCCGAGAGATGCTCTCCCAGTTCCGACAGGGCCTACAGGCCCACAGCCGCCGTTCGCCACGGGCCCACCGATTGCAGGGTGGCACGCCATAGGAGGCCTCTTATGCGCCCCCTCCATCGAGCGTTACTGGAGGCCCAGAACCGGGGGGCGGGCACGCCCTTCTTGCCCATCGTGTTCCGGAGACGGGAGGGCGGTGTGGAGAGGCTGCGCTTCACTCGCTGGTACCAAGGGAGCGAGCCCGCCGGACCCCATGCCATAGCCTCCCCTGAAGATGGCTCGCTGGTGAGGGCCCGCATCGCCGGGGGCCAGCTCCTCTACCAGAGGGTGACGTCCCCAAATCCCACCAGCGATTTCTCCTCTTGGACGGCTTTGGGGCCCGCTCACCGCGCCGTGGCCCTGGCGGCCAAAGGCCACCGCCTCCTCCTGGCCTATATCCAGAACGACGCCGTCCTAGTACGGGAGAGCAGCGACTACGGCGCCACCCTATCGGCGCCATCGGTGGTGGTCCCTGCACCCACGGGCGCCATATACCTGGCTGCAGCCCTTGGGGCGGAGGCAGAGGCAGCTATATTCCTGGCCACCTCCTCACAGGTGTCGGTGGTGAGAAAGAGCGGCGGCACTTGGGGCTCGCCTGCAGCATGGCCCCACTCCCTGGCCTCCATCAGCGGCCTGGCCGCGCACCATCAGGGGGACTACAACCTGGTGGTGACGGGGGCCGATAGCGCAGGACAGGCCGCAGTATGGGCCTTGGCCTATGGGGACGGATATCGGTGGCCTAAGGGGACGTGGTCGCCCATGTGGGTAATCCAGGTGGCCCACGCTGGCTCACAGGTCTTTTTCTCCTCCCCCTCTTTGGTCCTGGGCCAGGTGTATCGCCTCTGCTTCCTCGAGAGCTTCCAAGGAGTGGTCCCCTACTCGCGCGTTCACCTTACCCACATGCCCTTGGCCGCCGAGTTTTCCGATGCCTTGTGGCGGGAGCCTCTGCCCACCGATGTGGGCGAGGCCATAGCCCTGGCCATCGGGCCGGGGAGCGCCTGGCTTTCCACCCCCAGTGGCCTGTGGAACGCCCCCCTGCCTGGCCCGTCCCTGGAGGCCCAGGGTCGCCTCCTGGCCATGGAGGTGCAGGAGGAGCCCTTCGGGGGGCACATGCGTCTCCTCCTGGACGACAGCGAGGGGCTTCTGCGGACAGCCGGCCTGGTGGAGCCAGGGGTGGAGGTGGAGGTGGGCATCGGCTACCAGACGGCTGCCGGGCCCCTGGCGTCGCCCTTGCCCTGCCACTGGGTGGAGGAGGTGGTGCACCGCTGGGAGGGAGGAAGGGCCTTGCTGGAGGTGTTGGCCCGCCCCTTCTGGTGGCTGGTGGAGACCTTCCTTGCCCGCCGCCAGTACGCCTGGGCAGAAGGGGAGGCCAACATTTTCGGCCTCCTGGCCACCATCCTGGGGAGGGCGGGCGTCCCCTTCTCTGCCCTCAGCTATTCGGGGGAGGCTGTGAACCTGCGCCCTGCCTTCGCCCTCCACCCCGGGCAGTCGGCCCTGCAAGCGGTGCGCCGCCTCTTGGCCATGGTGCCAGATGTGCTGGTGCCGGTGGGGCCATACGCCCTTCTGAAGGAGCCCCAGCTCCAGGAGCCGCCCGTCTATAGCTATGGGGATGGCCACCCCATCGTGCGGGCATGGAGGCGCCTTGAGCCGCCCCCGGCCAACCGGGTCCAGGTGTTCGGAAAGGGGGTGTTCCAGGAGGGCTTCCTTTGGGAGAGCGTGGGCCAGGTGGGCGACCGTCTGGCCCAGGTGCGGGCCCCCGAGCTCCCCACCGCTACCGACGTCCAAGGGCGTCTGGAGGCAGAGCTGGGCCGCCTGCGTCGGACGCCCATGGCCCTCCTGGAGACCCCTCCCAACTGCGGCCTCGAGCTATACGACGTGGTGGAGGTGGTAGAAACCCCAGCCTTACCCCCAGGCAGGTACAGGGTAATGGCGATAAGGACCGTCTTTAACGCGCGGCGGGGCCAATATAGGCAGACCATCTCCCTGGCCCCGCCCTGAGGAGGTGGTAGCATGCAGGCCCTTTGGGGCACCGTGCGCGCCTTCAACGCCACCTACTACACGGCTACCGTGCAGGTGGACGGCTCCTTGAGCGTGTGGCTGGAGGGGGTGCCGGTGGCCAGGGGCATCCCAGCGGCCGAGGTGGTGCCCGGACGTCGCTGTCTTGTCATTCTGGCGGAGCCCACCAACCCCCGCGATGGGGTTCTGGTGGCTGTCTTTCAGCCATAGATGGGGGGTGGTAGCATGGACCGCCGCAGGACCCTCCGTCCTCGCATACCACCATCGGCCCGCCCGCCAAAGGGGAAGCCTCCATCGCCTATCCCCAGCAAGAGGCGGTTGGAGCTGGCCTGGCAAAGACTGGTGCGGGCAGGGGCGGAGGTGGCGGCCGTCTTCTGGGATGAGTAGGTGGCTAGCGACCAGTGGCCTCCCTCTCCAGACGCTGCCGCCACCGCTCAAAGGTGCGCAGCCACTCCTCCAGCTGTTCCTTCATCTCCAGGAGCTGGTCCACCTTGTTGCGGACGATCTCGTACTGGCGCTGGACCACCTCCGTAGCTCGGCGCAGTTGCTCCAACTTGACGGTGGGGGGCGCATCAGGGCGGTATTGGGCCTTCAGCTGGCGCAGGGTGTCTTGGGCGTCCACCATCTCCTTGATCTCCGCCAGACTGACGCCCAGAAGCTGTTGTAGCTTCTTTATCTGTCTTACCCGCCAGACGTCGTCCTCAGTGTAGAGACGAAAACCGCTCTCCAGACGGGCCGGTGGCTTTAGGAGGCCCTTCTCCTCGTAAAAACGGAGGGTCCGCTGGCTGACACCAGCACGCTCCGCCACCTCGCCTATCTGGAGGTAGGCGTCCTTGGCACGAGCCATCGAACCCATATCCCTTCCCTGCTGATGCCCTATTGTAGGGGCTATCTTACCCTGCCGTCAATGTAAGCCCCTTATCTGCCCCCTCTAGGGAGAGGCCAGGCTTGGGATAGCCTCCCGTGGCCCCGCTCCAGGTGAGAGATCCTTAGAACCCGCTACTGCCCTCTTGCCAGGGGACAAATATAGGTGACAGTGGTAGGTTGGACATCCTCGGCTCCCGCCTTAAGCTGGCAGGGGCCAGAGGAGGTGAAGAATATGTTGCGTCTCCTGGGCGAAGGGTGGGGAGTGGCACCGACGAGGGGCGCAAGCACCCTCCAGGTGCTCCATTACGCCCCGGGCCTAGCCTACAGCGGCGACCTAGAGCCTTCAACCCTCACCATCAACTACACTACCAAGCCAACGACGCCCAACTACTCCGCCTCCCTCACCATCCCAGCCCCCCCTGAGGGGATAAGGGTGCTCAGGGCGGGCATACGCCTACAGCTAAACATCGTATCCAGCAACACGTACGCCCATTATGCGGTGGAAGTCAACGGTGTGGAGGTGATGAATTCCCAGACCTCCTATGGCCAGACCTCCTATGTGCGCGCGGGGGCAGATGTGCTCCCCCCGGTGCTCGCCCTAGGCAGCCCCAACCAGGTAAGGCTCTACCTCTGGGCCGACCCCACCGGCGGCGCCTTCACGCTGGACGCCGTGGAATGCTGGATGGGGGTGGGGTCCACCCGCTATGTGATCCAAGGGGGGACGCTGCTGGCCGAGGTGTCGGGGCTGGCCTCGGTGGTGGCCGTGGTCAACAGAGTAGGCCAATATACGCCCCACTTTCGCTTCGGCCCCCCGTTGGACCACCAGCTCTACTGGCTGAAAGTAGACAGCACCGGCTCGGCGGGCCTGCCCGCCGTCTTGGCGGACCAAGGGATTCTTATCACCCTGTACACGGATTCCGACCGCGACCTGGCCTACATAGATAAGGTGTGGGTGTTGCATATGGCCTGAGGGATGTGGGCCATCGGGAGGCTTCCTCTATAATTGGAAGGTGGGTTGCCCAGAATACTGATAGTAGAGGACGAGCCTACCCTGGCCCAGGCCCTCCGCTACAACCTGGAGCGGGAGGGCTACCGCGTGACCCTAGCCTCCCAGGGCCAGGAGGCTCTGGATGCCTTCCATCTTCGTCATCCCGACCTGGTCATCCTGGACCTCATCCTGCCGGATATGGACGGGCTGGAGGTATGCCGCGCCCTGCGCCGCCACTCCTCCGTGCCCATCCTCATCCTCACAGCCAGAGGGGAGGAGACGGACCGGGTGGTGGGACTGGAGCTGGGGGCCGATGATTACATGGTGAAGCCCTTCTCCATGCGGGAGTTGGTGGCGCGGGTGCGGGCCCTGTTGCGCCGCGCCCAGAGCTCCCCACCAGATGAGGTGCTGGTATCCTCCGACCTGCGGCTGGACCTGCGCCGTCGTGAGGCCTACCGCGGTGGCATGCCCCTCCCTCTGCGCCCCAAGGAGTTCGACCTTCTGGCATTCTTCATGCGCCACCGCGGTCGCGCCCTCAGCCGGGAGGAGATATTGACCCATGTCTGGGGGGTGGACGTCGCCGTGGACACCCGCACCGTGGACGTCCACGTCCGCTGGCTGAGGGAGAAGGTGGAAAATGTGCCCAGCAAGCCCACCCGCATCATCACCGTCCGCGGCCTCGGCTACCGGTTCGAGGGGTGAGGCCCTGACATGGCGGCAGTGCTGGTGGCGGCCTTAGTGGCCGCGGTCATCGCCCTCTATTTGGCGATGGTGGAGGGAGTAGGCCCTCTAGGCATCCTCCTCCTTCTGGCTGGGATGGGGGCTGTTTTTCTCATCCAGCTGCGGACCCGCCGTGGGCCAACGCAGGAGCCCGCAGCCAAGGACTTGACCTCCTGCCAGCGCCTCGCCCAAGCCCTGGAGGCAGCCCCCGTGCCTTTGATCGTCCTAGACAGGGAGGGGAGGGTGGAGACCCTCAATGCCGCCGCCCTTGCCCTATTAAGGCAGGAGCTGGTGGGCCAGCCCCTCGCCTGGGCCCTACCCCAGCAGACGGTGCTGGACGCCATCCACCGGGTGCGGCGTGGCCAGGGCGAGGTCCGCGCCCCAGCCACCGGCCCCGCCGGCCAGCCCCTGGAGCTGTACGCCGTCCCCCTGGATGCTGGCGGGGCCCTGGTGGCCCTTTTGGACCTGACGGAGGCCCACCGCCTGGACCAGATGCGCCGCGACCTCGTGGCCAACGTGTCCCACCAGCTGCGCACCCCCATCGCAGCCATCAAGGCCTCCCTGGAGACCCTCCAACAAGCCATGAGCCGACCCCGCATCCGCGCCTCCTTCCTAGAGAGCGCCCTGCAGGAGACCGAACGGCTGGAGAGGCTGGTGGAGGAGCTTCTGGAGCTCTCGCGGCTGGAGAGCGGGGCCGGGATCTCCCCCCAACAGGGTGTGGACGTGGGCCAGGTGGTCAAGGTGGCCACGGAGAGGGCCCAGCCCAGAGCCCAGCAAGCGGACCTCCGCCTGGAGCTGGAGGTGGCAGAGCCCCTGCCCCCCCTGTGGGCCGACCCGGAGCGGCTAGAGCGGGCGTTGCTGGAACTACTGGACAACGCCATCAAGTTCACTTCAAGGGGCGGCAGGATACTGGTCTCCGCTCGCCCCACGGAGGAGGGCGTCCTCATCAGCGTCAGCGACACGGGCCCCGGCATCCCGGACGAGGAGAGGCCTTACATATTCCACCGCTTCTACCGCGGCGCGGCTGGCCGCCGTCTGCCGGGGGCAGGCCTGGGCCTAGCCATCGTCAAGCACGTGGTGGAGGCCCACGGGGGGAGGGTATGGGTGGAAGGGGGAGAGGCCCAGGGAGCCACCTTTCACATCCTACTGCCCTCCTTCCCCTTCCTATCCCCGCAGGTCTAACATTGTGGATGGGAAGGGTCTCCATGGGAGACAGCGAGGCTCAGGTGAGGCCGGGCGAGGCACGGCCATCTCCTCCCCCCCTCGACCTCTTTGGGCGCCTCTTTCGTTACGTAGCCCCAGACGCTACAGAGCTGGTGCTGGTGCGCCATGGCGAGGCCGCCCCTCCCTCCTCACAGGACGCCAACTACGACCCTCCCCTATCCGAGAAAGGGCGCCACCAAGCTCACCTCCTGGCCAAAAGGTTGGCCCAAGTGCCCATACACGCCCTCTACGCCTCCCCCCTGCGGCGGGCCCAGGAGACGGCCGCCGTCGTCTCCGACGCCATCGGCCTCCCGGTGGTCACCGTGCCCGACCTGCGGGAGGTGGACATCGATTTAGGCCAGCTGAGGGCCGCCTATGGACAGGCCGAGCGGGAGGCGGTCATCCAGGACATGGCCCGTAAGCTTTTGACCCAAGCACGCTGGGACATCCTACCCGGATTCGAGCCTTCCCACAGCTTCCGCCTCCGCGTCTGCCGCGCCCTGGGCCACATCGTATCCCGTCATCCGGGCCAGAGGGTGGTGGTGGTCTGCCACGGCGGCGTCATCAACATCTACCTGAGCATCGTCCTGGACATCCCACGCGACATCTTCTTCCTGCCCGAACACACCTCCCTCACCGTGGTGCGCACCAGCGGCCAGCGAGCGGTGGTGCAGGTGGTAGGGGATCATGCCCACCTGTTGGATTATGGCCTGGAACCTTTTACGGCCTTTTAACACGCCTTTACACCCCTTTAAAGCTCGCCTGGCACGCTGGGCCTTGAAGAAAGACGAAAGGAGGTGACCTATGCGACCGAGGTTACTATGGGCCCTCGTGGCCTTGGCATCCCTTCTGGCCGCTTGCGCCCAAGAAGAGAAGCAGACCACCCAAGCACCGCCCACGGCAGCGGCCACCACCCCAACGCCCAAGCTCACGGGCAACGTGGTCATCGATGGCTCCAGTACCGTGTACCCCATCTCCGAGGGGGTCGGGGAGGAGTTCAGTAAGGTCCAGCCAGGGGTGAAGGTGGTGGTGGGCATCTCCGGCACCGGCGGCGGCTTCAAGAAGTTCTGCAACGGCGAGACGGACATCTCTGACGCCTCCCGCCCCATCAGGGCCCCGGAGATGGAGGCGTGCGCCAAGAACGGCATCCAGTTCATCGAGCTGCCGGTGGCCTTCGATGCCCTCTCGGTGGTGGTGCACCCCTCTAACAACTGGGTAAGCTGTATCAAGGTGCAAGAGCTGAAGAAGATATGGGAGCCAGCAGCCCAGGGGGTCATCACCCGCTGGAACCAAGTGAACCCCTCGTGGCCTGACCGCCCCCTGCGGCTATACGGCGCAGGCACCGACTCGGGCACCTTCGACTACTTCACCGAGGCCATCGTGGGCAAGGAGCGTGCCAGCCGCGGCGACTACACTGCCAGCGAGGACGACAACGTCCTGGTGCAGGGCGTGGCCGGCGACCCCGACGCCCTGGGCTACTTCGGCCTGGCCTACTACGTGGAGAACAAGAGCCGTCTGAAGGCCCTGGCCATCGATAACGGCAAAGGGTGCGTGGAGCCCACCTTAGAGAACGTCAACAACGGCACATACCAGCCCCTCTCTCGGCCCCTGTTCATCTACGTCAACGCCAAGTCCGCCGAGAGGCCGGACGTGCAGGCCTTCGTAGACTTCTACCTGCAGAACGCCAAGAAGATAGTCCCGCAGGTGGGCTACGTCCCCCTGCCGGACGAGGCCTACCGGCTGGCCACCCAGCGCTGGCAGGCGCGCAAGACTGGCACCCTGTTCCAGGGTGTGGAGCCCGGCCTGCGCATTGAGGACATCCTAGCCAGGGAGAGGTGAGACAGTGACCCTGGGACGGCGAGGTCTGGGCCAGAGGCGGCTGTTGCGGATGCGTGAGGCGCCCGTCCTCGCCGTCCTCTTCTTATGCGCCTTGGCCTCTGTCCTCACCACCGTAGGCATCGTGGTAGTGCTGTTGGATGAGTCGGTGGGCTTCTTCCGCCAGGTCTCCATCGTGGAGTTTTTAACGGAGAGGCAATGGACGCCCCTGTTCGTGGAGAAGCATTTTGGCGTGCTGCCGCTGCTATCGGCCACCTTCCTTATCGCCCTACTGGCACTGGCGGTGGCGGTGCCCGTGGGGCTAGGGGCGGCCATCTACCTCAGCGAATATGCCTCCGCCCGGGTGCGGGGGGTGCTCAAGCCGGTCCTGGAGGTTCTGGCCGGTATCCCCACGGTGGTGTATGGTTACTTCGCCCTCACCTTCATCGCCCCTCAGATCCTGCAGCCCTTGGGCCAGGAGACCGTCTTCAGCGCCCTCTCGGCAGCCCTGGCCATGTCCATCATGCTGCTGCCCTTCGTCTCATCCCTGTCGGAGGACGCCATGCGGGCGGTGCCCGCCTCCCTGCGGGAGGCGGGCTACGCATTAGGCAGCAGCCGCCTCGAGGTGGCGGTGCGGGTGGTGCTTCCGGCAGCCCTCTCAGGTGTGATGGCGGCGGTGGTGCTGGCCTTGGCGCGGGCCGTAGGTGAGACCATGATCGTCACTATCGCCGCTGGCAACATGCCCAACCTCTCTTGGAACCCCTTGGAAGCCATGCAGGCCCTTCCAGCCTACATCGTGCAGGTGAGCCTGGGCGACACGCCCGCTGGCACTCTGGAGTACAAGACCATCTTCGCCGTGGGCCTGGCCCTGTTTGCCTGCACGCTGGTGCTCAACGTAGCCGCCCAATGGCTCATGGCCCGCTTCCGGGAGGTGTACGAGTGACGGACCTGGTCCTTACCCAGACAGCACTGCGGCGACGCCATCTGATGCGGCGGATAGTGGCCGCAGTGGCTGAGGCGCTATTGCGGATGGCAGCCATGGTGGGCATCGCTGCTCTGGTGTTGCTCCTGGCGGTGGTGACCCGGGACGGGTTCCACCGCCTTTCTTGGGACTTCATCACCAGCTTCCCCTCCCGTTTCCCAGAGCAGGCGGGCATCCGGGCGGCCCTCCTGGGCTCCATGTGGGTCATGGTGCTCACAACCGTCATTGCCGTGCCCCTGGGGATAGGAGCGGCCATCTATCTGGAGGAGTTCGCCCCCCGCAACTGGCTCACCAGGATCATCGAGACCAACATCAACAACCTGGCGGGGGTACCGTCCATCGTCTATGGGCTACTGGGGCTGGCCCTATTTGTGCGGGCCATGGAGTTGGGCCGCAGCATATTGGCCGGAGCCCTGACGCTGGCGTTGGTGGTGCTGCCCATCCTCATCATCTCGGCGCGTGAGGGGCTGCGCACGGTGCCTCCCAGCATCCGCGAGGCGGCCATGGCTCTGGGGGCCACCCGCTGGCAGACGGTGTGGCACCAGGTGCTGCCGGCCGCCCTGGCGCCCATGATGACGGGGGTCATCCTGGCCCTGTCGCGGGCCATTGGCGAGACGGCCCCCCTTATCACCATCGGTGCCCTACTCTTCGTCCCCTTCGACCCGCGGGGGCCCTTGGACTCCTTCACGGTGCTTCCCATCCAGATCTTCAACTGGGTGTCTAGGCCCCAGCCGGCCTTCCATGAAGCGGCCGCAGCTGGCATCATCGTCTTGCTAACGGTGTTGTTGAGCATGAACGCCATCGCCATCGCCATCCGCTATTGGGCGGAAAGGAGGCGTCAATGGTGAGCCAGGACAACCCCAGGCCCTCCAATCCTATACAGGTGCCCGCTCCCCATGTAACGACGGGTCCCCAAGAGCCCTCCACGGAGGAGCCCATCCTGGAGGTGGAGGGGCTCAACGCCTGGTATGGCCACTTCCACGCCCTGAAAGATATAAATCTGCGCATCCCACGCCGGCGCATCACCGCCATCATCGGCCCCTCGGGCTGTGGCAAGAGCACCCTCATCAGGTGCCTCAATCGCATGCACGAGCTGGTGCCAGGGGCCAGAGTGGAGGGGAAGGTCCTCTTCGAGGGGCAGGACATCTACGACCCCCAGGTGGACCCGGTGGAGGTGCGGACGCGCGTCGGCATGGTGTTCCAGAAGCCCAACCCCTTCCCCAAATCGGTCTTTGAGAACGTGGCCTTCGGCCTACGTATCCACGGATACCGGGGCAACTTACGGCAGGCGGTGGAGCGCAGCCTGAGGGCCGCCGCCCTGTGGGACGAGGTGAAGGACAAGCTACACCAAAACGCCCTAAGGCTCTCAGGGGGCCAGCAGCAGCGTTTGTGCATCGCCCGCGCCATCGCCATCGAGCCAGAGGTCATCCTTATGGACGAGCCCTGCTCCGCCCTGGACCCCATCGCCACCCTGAAGATCGAGGACCTCATGCGGGAGCTGACACAAAGCTATACCATCGTCATCGTCACCCACAACATGCAGCAGGCGGCCCGCGTGTCCGACTATACGGCCGTGATGATGATGGACGAGGACCGCACGGGACGGATCATCGAGTTCGGCCCCACCCGCGAGGTGTTCACCAACCCCAAGGACCCGCGCACGGAGGCCTATATCACCGGCCGCATCGGCTGAGCGCCTTGGTCACAACCCGTTAATGGGCGCTCAAGGGCCTCGACCGTATGTGCCCATAAGCTCGGCCCAGGCCAGCACATGACCCTCCATGGCCTTCAGCACCTGGGCCTTGTTAGCACCGGGGGGAAGGTCCAAGGGGGCATGCAAGGCATAGAGGCGGAAGTAGTAGCGGTGGGCGGGGCCGCGGGGTGGGCACGGGCCCCCATACCCGAGGCGGCCGAAGTCGTTCCGGCCTTGCAGCATCCCCTGGGATAAACGGCCTTCCTTAGCAAGGCCCTCGGGGAGGGAGGTGAGCTGGCCAGGGATGTTGTAGAGGACCCAGTGGGTGAAGGTGCCCATGGGGGCATCGGGGTCGTCCACGATGAGGACAAAGGCGGCCGCTTGCGGTGCCCCCTCCCAGGCCAGGGGTGGGGACACGTCCTCCCCATCGCAGGTATAGCGCTGGGGGATGGGCTGGCCTTGGGCGAAGGCGGGGCTGCGCAGGGTGAAGGTGGGAAGGTTGCTGACGTCTAGCACCCTCTCCTCCTCCCCCCCGGCACAGGCCACCAGAAAGAGCAGGACCAAAAGGAATACCCAGAGCTTGAGGCCCACTGCACACCCCCATTATACCCGGACCTCCTCAGGAGGCCATGAGGTAACCCCCCGAGCCATAGCGGAGGAAAGCGCCTGGCGGAGCTGAGCCAGCTTGCGCAGTCCCTTGCGAGTGTCTGAGGCCACCCGCGCCGGATCACAACACCGCAGCCGCCTCTTGAACAGCCAGTAGGTGAACTCCCGCCACTCGTCCACGTCCACCCACTCCGAATGAAGGATCCCCCTCTCCTCCCGGAAGCATCTGAGCAGGTGGGCCCTGGTGGCCCCATAGATGCGCAGACATGCCTCGTCATCGGCGTTGCCGTTCTGCCAGACGTTGGCCATCTGTTCCTTCACCACCTCGTCGTGCACTGCCAGCTGGATGGCCTCCTCCACTAGGACGCCATAGACGAAGTTGAGATGGGCGCGGTACTTGGCGGCGCCTATGAGGCGGCGGAACTCGTCCTCGTCCATGGGGGAGGGCAGGCAGCCCCGAAAGAGGAGGGCTTCCAACTCATCCTGAGGCACCAGATCGGCGATCTCCAGGCAGAGGCGCTCAGCCAGAAGGAGCCAGTCGAAGGCCTCGCCGCCCACGAGGTAGCGGTAGGTGCGGCCGGCCACCTCCTCTTCGGGCAGGCGCCAGCGGGCGATGGCCTCCAAGAGGGCCACATGCCAGGGCTTTTGGCCCGTCTGGATGGCCTGACGCATCTCCTGCACAATGGTGCGGGCCTCCACCAAGGGGTCATCGGCGCTCTGAACCATGGGCCACCTTCCTTCAGGCCACCCGCCCACAGCACTTCTTGTACTTGCGACCGCTGCCACAGGGGCAAGGGTCGTTGCGGCCCACCTTGCCACCCGCCCTCGCCCCCACAGCCTGGGCCTCGCCGCCCGGGCCCCGCTCCCGCAGGTTGCGAGGGCGGGCAGGGGCCAAAGGCACCAGGGTCTCGCGGAAGATGCGTCGCACCACCAGGGAGCGAATGTGGTGGGTGAGCTGCTCCCACATGTCGTGGGCCTCCCTGCGGAAGACAGTGAGGGGGTCCTGCCCGCCGTAGCCCTGTAACCCCACCCCCTGGCGCATCTCCTCCAGGGCGGTCAGGTGGTCCACCCACAGGCGGTCGATGGTGGAGAGCATCACCAGGCGCTCCAGAAGGCGCATCTTCTCATGCCCCAGCTCCTGCTCCTTCTCCTCCAGGAGCTGGCGGGCATGGGAGAGGATGGCTTCCCGCAGCTCCTCCCGCCCCATCTCCTCCACCTGCTGAGGGGAAAGGGGTGGAGGCGTAAGGCAGATGTCCGCCAGGGCACGCAGGAGGGCCTTCGGATCTGATGCACCATCCTGGTAATAGCTGTCCAGGAGCTCGTCTATCTCCTGGCAGACCATCTCCCAGATGTTGGCGCGGAGGTCGGCCCCCTCCAGGATCTTGCGCCGCTCCCGGTAGATGAGCTCACGGTGGGTGTTCATCACGTCGTCGTACTGGACCACATACTTGCGGATGTCGAAGTTGTGGGCCTCTACCTTGGTCTGGGCCTGCTCGATGGCCTTGGAGACCATGGCGCTCTCCAGAGGGGTATCCTCGTCCATGCCCAAGCGAGCCAGGAGGCCCTTGACCCACTCAGGGGCGAAGCGGCGCATGATGTCGTCGTCGAAGGAGACGAAGAAACGGGAGGAGCCGGGGTCACCCTGGCGGCCGGCGCGGCCCCGCAGCTGGTTGTCGATGCGGCGGGCCTCGTGGCGCTCGGTGCCGATGACATGGAGGCCACCGACGGAGACCACCAGCTCATGCTCCTCCTGCCAGAGGCGCCGGGCCTCTTCCCGCAGCCTGGCCTGCTCGTCCTCAGGCAAGGCCACCAGGTTGAGGCCCCGCTCCCGTGCCAGCCGCTCTGCCAAGAGGTCGGGGTTGCCCCCAAGGATAATGTCCACGCCGCGGCCGGCCATGTTGGTGGCGATGGTGACGGCCCCATAGCGACCGGCCTGGGCGATGATAAGGGCCTCCCGCTCATGGTGCTTGGCGTTGAGCACCTGGGGCTCCCGCAGGGGGCATGTCTGGTGATAACGGGAGCACTGGGGGTTGCGGCACACGGCCATGCGCCGCACCATCTCCGCCAGGCGCTCCGAGTTCTCGATGGAGACGGTGCCCACCAGCACCGGCCGGCCCTGGGCATGCATCTCCTCTATCTCCCGCACCACCGCCCGCCACTTGCCAGAGGAGGTGCGGTAGACCACATCCGGGTAGTCGATGCGGATCATGGGCTTATGAGTGGGGATGACTACCACATCGAGGCCATAGATGGTGCGGAACTCCTCCCGTTCCGTCCAGGCGGTGCCCGTCATCCCCGCCAGCTTCTCATACATGCGGAAGTAGTTCTGGATGGTGATGGTGGCGTAGGTGACGGACTCCCTCTGGATCCTGACCCCCTCCTTGGCCTCCACGGCCTGATGGAGGCCATCGGACCAGCGGCGGCCATACATGAGGCGGCCGGTGAACTCGTCCACGATGATGACCTCGCCGTCCTTCACCACATAGTCCCGGTCCCGCTGGTAGAGGACGTGGGCCTTGAGGGCAGCGTCCAGGAAGCGGGTGAGGCGGTAGTGCTGAGGGTCATAGAGGTTGGATATGCCCAGGGCCCTCTCCACCTTGGTGATGCCCTCATCGGTGAGGGCCACGGTGCGGTGCTTGTGGTCCACCGTGTAGTCCTCTCCCTCCCGCAGCCGGGAGACGATGCGGGCGAAGGTGCGGTAGATCTCCTCCGTCTCCTCGGCCGGCCCGGATATGATGAGGGGAGTGCGGGCCTCGTCGATGAGGATGTTGTCCACCTCGTCCACGATGGCGTAGTGGTGGGGGTGGTCCAGACGCTGCACCACCTGGGAGAGGTCCACAGCCATGTTGTCCCGGAGATAGTCGAAGCCGAACTCGTTGTTGGTGCCGTAGGTGATATCGCACAGGTAAGCCTCGCGCCTAGTGATGGGCTCCAGGTAGCGGAGGCTGGGGTTGTCCAGATTGGCGTGGGGGTTGTAGCGGTAGGCGGCCTCATGCTGGAGGACGCCTACGCTGAGGCCCAGGGAGTGGTATATGGGGCCCATCCACTGCACATCCCTCTTGGCCAGGTAGTCGTTCTGGGTCACCAGGTGGCACCCCTTCCCCTCCAGGGCGTTGAGGTAGAGGGGGAGGGTGGCCACCAGCGTCTTGCCCTCGCCTGTCTTCATCTCAGCGATCTTGCCCTGGTGAAGGACGATGCCACCCATGATCTGGACGTCGAAATGACGCATGCCCAGGCGGCGCTTGGCTACCTCCCGCACCACGGCGAAGGCTTCGGGCAGGAGCTGGTCTAGGGTCTCGCCTTCCCTGAGGCGGGCGCGGAACTCGTCAGTCTTGGCCCGCAGCTCAGCATCGGTGAGGGCCTCCACTTGGGGCTCCAGGCGGTTGATGGCCTCCACCAGGGGCCGCAGCTTGCGCAGCTCCCGCTCGTTCTCATCGCCGATGATCCGCTTGAGGGCCTTTAACATCTTCCCCACCTCAATGCTCGTCGAAGAGGGCCCCCACCGACTGGCCGGTATGGATGCGGCGGATGGCCTCCCCCAGCAGGGGGGCCACCGATAGGACGGTGATCTTGGGCAGCATCTTGTGTGGGGGGATGGGGACGGTATCGGTGACCACCAGCTCCTTCAGGGGGCTCTGCTCGATACGCTGGACGGCGGGGCCGGAGAGGACTGGGTGGGTGCAGCAGGCATAGACCTCCTTGGCGCCGTGACGGAGGACTATGTCCACGGTGGCCACCAGGGTGCCGGCGGTGTCCACCTCATCATCCACGATGAGGGCCACCCTCCCCTTTACCTCGCCAATGATGTTGACTGCCTCCACCTGCTCCTGGTTGCCCAGGCGGCGCTTCTCCACGATGGCTAGGGGGACATCCAGGCGGTCGGCCACGCGCCGCGCCCTTTTGGCGTCGCCCACGTCGGTGGCCACCACCGTCACCTCCTCGAGGCGAGGCCCAAACCTGTCGCGGAAGTAGCGGGCTAGGATGGAGAGGGCCGTTAGCTCGTCCACCGGTATGTTGAAGAAGCCTTGGATCTGGCCAGCGTGTAGGTCGATGGTCAAAAGCCTATCGGCCCCCGCCACCTCCAGGAAGTTGGCGATGAGGCGGGCGGTGATGGGGACCCGCGGCTGGTCCTTCTTATCGCTGCGGCCGTAGGCGTAGTAGGGGACCACGGCCGTGATGCGGCCGGCGGAGGCCCTCTTGGCGGCGTCGATCATCACCAAGAGCTCCATGATGCGCGTGTTGACTGGGGAGACGAAAGGCTGCACCAAAAAGACGTCGCGGGAGCGTATGTTCTCCAGATAGCGCACGAAGATGTTCTCGTTGCTGAACTCAAAAACGTCCACCTGGCCCAGGGGTATCTCCAGATAGCGGCAGATGGCCTGGGCCAGATCGGGATGGGCCCGCCCGCTGAACACCCGCAGCTCAGTATACATACGGCTCCCCTGCCCTACAAAAGGGGACCTCCTCCTACATCAATATAACACATGCCCCTCCTAGCAGCCGTGGCCGGCCATCCCCTTCCCACCAGACCATCCCCTCCCAGCTGCACCCCTTGACGGCTAGTTCGTTCTGCATATAATTGCAGTTAGCCATATGGGCATCATTCCTTTGGAGGCGAAGGGCATGGGTTGTGAGAGCGAGACAATGAAAGTTTTGCGACGAGCGGGGCAGAAGGTGACGCCCCAGCGCATCATGGTCCTCTCCGCCCTTCGCCACGCCGGCGGCCACAAGACGGCCGCCGAGCTGTTGGCGGAGGTGCGCCGTCAGTACCCCTTCGTGGACATCTCCACCATCTACCGCACCCTGGCGGCGGCCAAGGACTTGCGGCTGGTGGCGGAGGTGCGCATGGGGGGAGGGGAGGTGGAGTACGAGTGGGTGGGGCAGGACCGCCACCACCACCTCATCTGTCGTCGTTGTGGGGAGGTGAGCCGCATCGACGACGCTTACCTAGGGGGGCTGGCCGCCGCCCTGTTGGAGGACTACGGCTTCCGCGCCGACCTGGACCACTTCGCCATCTTTGGCCTCTGCCGGCGATGCGGGGAGGAGGGGTCATGAGGTGGGCCTTAGCGCTCACGGCCTCTGTGCTAATTTTGGCCGCCTGCACCTCCGGTCAGGAGGGGGGCCAGGCGGCCATAAAGGTGGTTACCAGCGTCTCCCCCATCACCAGCATTGTGGAGAACATCGCTTGTGACCGGGCCCAGGTGGTGGGGGTGATACCGGAGGGGGAGGACTCCCACACCTACGAGCCCCCCACATCGGTGGCCAAGGAGCTAGCCAGTGCCAGCCTCATCATCCTCAACGGCCTCTACCTGGAGGAACCCCTCCTGGAGATGGCCCAGGCCAACAAGAGACCTGACGCCGAGATCGTTCTCTTGGCCGACAACGCCATAACCCCTGCCCAGTGGAAGTTCGACTTCAGCTTCCCCAGGGAGCAAGGGAAGCCCAACCCTCACCTTTGGCCCAGCACTCGCTTGGCCATGGAGTACGCCCGTTTGGCGAAGGAGGCCCTCATCAGGCACGACCCCGATGGGGCCCCCATATACGAGGCCAACTACCAGGCCTTCCTACAACGCCTCCAAGCCCTGGACCGGGCCACCCAGGAGGCGGTGGCCACCGTTCCTCCCCAGCGCCGCAAGCTGCTCACCTACCACGACTCCTGGGCCTATTGGGCCGATGATTACGGCTTCCAGGTGATAGGCGCCATCCAGCCATCCGACTTCAAAGAGCCATCGGCCCAGGAGGTAGCCAGCCTCATCAACCAGATCAAAGCAGAAGGGGTGCCGGCCATCTTCGGCTCGGAGGTCTACCCCAGCAAGGTGATGGAGCAGATAGCCCGCGAGACGGGGGCCCGCTACGTCACCGACCTGCGGGACGACGACCTGCCGGAGAAACCAGGCCACCGCCTCCACTCCTATATAGGCATGATGGTGGAGAACGTGCGGGCCATAGTCTCTGCCCTGGGGGGCGACCCTACACCCCTGCAGAACGTGGACCCTTCCCTGGTGTGTCCTCAGGGGAGCCGGGCCCGCTACTACTGAGGCAAGCCATGCTACATCCATACCCTCACCAGCGCATGGGCCCCGGCCCCCTGGTCCAGATAAGGGAGCTCACCTGCGGCTACGGCGGCCCCCCAGCCCTCATGGATGTGGACCTAGAGATATGGCCAGGGGAGTTCGTGGGCCTCCTGGGGCCCAGCGGCGCTGGCAAGACCACCCTTCTGCGGGCCATCCTGGGGTCCGTCCAGATCTACCGGGGCCAGGTGCTGGTGGAGGGCCAGCCGGTGGGGAGACGTCGGATCCCCGTGGGGTATGTTCCCCAGCTGGAGACAGTGGACTGGAACTTCCCCATCACCGTGGAGGAGGTGGCGCTCTTGGGTTTGGCCTCTTCCCCATGGCCTTGGCCCATGCCACGGGAGCGGCAGCGGGCGCACGCCGTCCTGGAGCGGCTGGGCATCGCCCACCTGGCCAAGCGCCAGATCCGAGCCCTATCCGGCGGTCAGCAACAGCGCGCCTTCCTGGCGCGGGCCCTGGTAGCCAATCCCCGCCTTCTCCTCCTGGACGAGCCCACCGCTGGGGTGGATATTAAGACCCGCGACGACATCCTCCACCTGCTACACGAGCTGAACCACGAGGGGACCACCATCGTCCTCACCACCCATGAGATCAACGCCGTGGCCGCCCACCTGCCGCGCATCGTATGCCTCAACCGCCAAGTGGTGGCCGATGGCCCGCCATCCCAGGTCCTGACCCCCAAGACCCTGAGGGAGACCTACGGGGCAGAGATGGTGGTGGTGGAGCACCAAGGGCTGGTCCTGGTGGCCGAGCGGCCTCACGGCTACTATCAGGAGCACGTGAGCCCAAAGGGGGAGCCTGGTGCTTGAGCCCTTCCAGTACCAGTTCTTTGTGCGGGGTGTAATAGTGGCCTCCTTGGTGGGGGCCTTGTGCGGCCTCATGGGCACCTATGTGGTGCTGAGGCGCATGAGCTACATCGGCCACGGCCTATCCCATGCCATGTTGGGGGGCGCAGTGGTGAGCTACGTCATGGCCTTCAACTTCTACCTAGGGGCGGGCATCTGGGGGTTTCTTTCGGCACTCCTCATTAACGCCCTGGCCCGCCGGCGCAGGGCCGTGGGCGCCGATGCCGTCATCGGCCTCGTTACCACCGCCAGCTTCGCCCTAGGGGTGGCCATCATCAGCCGTTATCGCACCTTCACCCGCAACTTTGAGGCCGCCCTCTTGGGCAACCTGTTGGGGGTGAGCCCCCAGGACATGTGGGTGGTGGCAGCTATGACGGGGCTGGCCCTGGCCTTCGTCCTCCTCACTTACCGGAGGCTCCTCTTCCTCACTTTCGACCCGGAGGTGGCCGCCTATTATGGGGTGCCCACGGGCTGGCTGGATGCCCTTTTCTCCATCGCCTTGGCGGGGACGGTGGTGGTATCTATGCAGGTGATAGGGGTCACCATGCTGGTGGGGGTGCTCATCATCCCGGCGGCCACCGCCCGCCTGCTGACGGACCGCTTTCACCTCATGCTGGGCCTCGCCATCATCCTGGGGATGGTAAGCGGCCTAGTGGGCATCTATGCCAGCTACTTCCTGGACGTATCGTCAGGGGCCAACGTGGTGCTGGTGGCCACTGCCCTCTTCGCTCTGGCCTACGTCTGGTCGGCCCTCCGCCATCGCCTGGGCGTCATCCAGGGTCTGCAGGCCCTGGACTAGCCCTCAGCCGCGTCTTCGCGGGTGCCTCTGTTTTGTCGCGAAATGTGAATGGTCAGCCCAAAGCTGGGCTGGTGTGGACGAGGGCGGCTGCGTCTGCTCCTGTCAGGCCGCCAGCGGCCTATAATGGAACCAGCCATGCTGGCCCATGAGACCCGTCAGGTGCTAGAAGCGGCCCGTCAGGCCTGGGCCAAGGGCCAGCGAGTGGCCCTGGCCACCGTGGTGCGCGTCCTCGGCTCCGCCTACCGCCGTGAAGGAGCCAAGATGTTGGCCCACGAGGACGGTTCCGCCACCTGCATGATCTCCGGCGGCTGCCTGGAGCCCGAGATCGTGGAGGTGGCCAAGGGGGTTATGCGCCAGGGAAGGCCTGTCCGCACTCGTTACCAGCTGGACGAGGACGTCATGTGGGGCCTGGGGCTGGGATGCGGAGGGACGGTGGAGGTCCTCATCGAGCCCCTCGAGCAGGGGAGTCTCCCCCACCGTTTCTTGGAGCTCCAGGCCCAGGGAGAGGAAGGGGTCCTGGCCACGGCCTTGGCGGGGGGCGAGGGCCACCTCTTAGTCTTGCCCCATGGCACCGCCCAAGGCGCTCTCATGCCCCAACACGTGCAGGAGAGGGTGGTGGCCGCGGCTACCCACCTGCTGCAGGAGGCGGCCCCCAAAGCGGGCACGGTGCAGGTGGAGGGGGTGGAGGTATTCCTAGATGTGAGCGTCCCCCCACCCGAGCTGGTGGTGTTCGGGGCGGGACACGATGCCATCCCCCTGGTGGCCCTGGCTCAGCAGGTGGGGTTCCGAGTGACGCTGGTGGACCCTCGCCCAGCCTATGCCACCCAAGAACGTTTCCCAGGTGCGCGCATCGTCTTGGCCCATCCCCATGCGCTGCGACAGCGCCTCTCCCTCTCACCCCGCTCCTATGTGGTGATCATGAACCACCACGTGGAGCGGGACAGGGAGGCCCTGGAGCTCTCCCTGGCCTCCCCTGCGCCCTACATCGGCCTCCTGGGCCCCCGCTCCCGCTTCCAGCGCATCGTCCAGGGGCTGGAGCTGGGGCCCCAGGACTTGGAGCGGGTGCACACCCCCGTGGGCCTAGACCTGGGAGGCGAGGCCCCTGAGGAGGTAGCGGTGAGCATCATGGCCGAGGTGATGGCCACCTGGCGGGGGGCCTCAGGGCGACCTCTGCGGGAGAAGGAGGGGCCCATACACCAGCACCTGCAGCCCATGAGCTAGGGCCTTGGCGGGAAGGGGCGGGCCAGGCGAGCCCCCTCCTCCAGCTCCTCCTCGATGCGTAGGAGGCGGTTATACTTGGCCGTTCGCTCCCCTCTGGCTGGGGCCCCGGCCTTGATCTGGCCAGCCCCGGTGGCCACCGCCAGGTCCGCTATGGTGGTGTCCTCCGTCTCCCCCGAGCGATGGGAGATGACGCACCTGTAGCCGGCCCCCTTGGCCACCTCTATGGCCTGTAAAGTCTCGGTGAGGGTGCCGATCTGGTTGGGCTTGATGAGGACGGCGTTGGCCACTCCCATCTGGATGCCCCTACGGATGCGCATCACATTGGTGACGAATAGGTCATCCCCCACTAGCTGAACGCGGGAGCCCAGGCGCTGCGTCAGGAGGGCCCATCCTTCCCAGTCGTCCTGGGCCAGCCCATCCTCGATGCTCACGATGGGGTACCGTGCGCACCAGTCCTCCCACATGGCCACCATGTCCTCCGAGGTGAGGGCTCTTTCCTCCCGCGCCAGGTGGTAAAGGCCGTGGCGATGGAGCTCGCTGGCAGCAGCATCGAGGGCCAGGGCCACCTCCTCCCCAGGGCGGCGGCCAGCCGCCTCGACGGCCTTCAGCACCAGGAATAGGGCCTCCTCATTGCGCGCCAGAGGCGGGGCAAAGCCGCCCTCATCGCCCACCCCCACCGAGAGGCCCCGCTCCTCTAGGAGCCGCCCCAGAGCGTGGTATACCTCCGCTCCCCACCGCAGGGCATCGGCGAAGGTGGGGGCGCCCACAGGCACCACCATGAACTCCTGCAGGTCCACCCCGCCACGGGCGTGGCGGCCGCCGTTGAGGATGTTGAACAAGGGCATGGGCAGGGTCATTTCCCCCTCCCCTCCTAGATAGCGATAGAGAGGGAGGCCCCGGGCGGCAGCAGCGGCGTGCGCCACCGCCAAGGAGACCCCTAGCACAGCGTTGGCCCCTAGACGCCCCTTATTGGGGGTGCCATCCAGCTCCATCAATAAGCGGTCGATCCCCTCCTGGTCCTGAGCCCACCTGCCCACCACGGCCGGCGCGATGATGCGGTGGACGTGCTCCACCGCCCGCAGCACTCCCTTGCCAAAATAGCGGTGGGGGTCGCCATCGCGCAGCTCCAGGGCCTCGTGGGCGCCGGTGGAGGCGCCGGCGGGGACGATGGCCCGACCGCGCGCCCCTCCCTCAAGGCCCACCTCCACCTCCAGCGTGGGGTGACCCCGGGAGTCTAACACCTCCCGTGCCCTCACCCAGGCGATGCGCGTCTCCGAGGCCGACGCCATATGCCTCTAGCTACCGCCCCCCTGGGAGGCCCGTCGCTCCTCGGCCAGCCGCAGGGCCAGCTCCACCGCCTCGCGGGGGTCTTGGACCCGCACGATGCCCGTGGGGTTGTGCATGCCGTATCGGAACTCCCAGGTGTCCAGGCCCACGATGGGGATCCCATATATCAGGGCATAGGCGATCTCGGAGAGGGTGCCATAAGCGCCATCGATGGCGATGACTGCCTCTCCCGAGAGCACCACCATGGAGTTACGGGCGTAACCCAAGCCCGTGTAGATGGGGAACTCCACCCAGGGGTTGGGTGGGCTCTCCTGGGCGTTGTGGCCAGGGAGGATGCCAATGGTGTGACCCCCCGCCTGGCGGGCGCCGCGGCACACTCCCTCCATGACCCCTGAGCCGCCGCCGCATACCACCACGGCGCCACGACGGGCCAGCTCTCGGCCCACCTCCTCGGCCAGGCGCACCGCCTCCGGGGACGCATTCTCCCCTCCTATGACCGATATCATCCGCGCCATAGATCTCCCCGCCCCCTGCTATTTTGGGGGGCAAGCCCTATCTTACCACAGGCCAGGGGGCCTAGGCGCGGGGATGCGCCTTCTGATACACCTCCCGCAGATGGTCACGCGTCAGGTGTGTGTATATCTGGGTGGTGGCGATGGAGGCGTGGCCCAAGAGCTCCTGCAGGTCCCGCAGGGGCATCCCTCCCCGCAGCATGTGGGTGGCGAAGCTGTGGCGCAGGACATGGGGCGTCACCCGCCTACCCAGCCCTGCCTCTTGGGCATAGCGGGAGAGGATGAGCCAGAGCCCCTGCCGGGTGAGCCTCTCGCCGCGCCGGTTGAGGAACAAGGCTTTCTCGTCCTTGTCCCGCGCCAAGAGGGGGCGGCCCTCCTCCAGGTAGGTGCGCAACGCCTCTGCCGCCTGCTCATGGATGGGGATGGCCCTCTCCTTCCCCCCCTTGCCCCGACACCGCACGAAGGGCGAAGGGCCCAGGTGCACGTCCCCCACGTCCAGCGAAACCAGCTCGGTGACACGCATGCCAGTGGCATATAGCAGCTCCAGCATGGCCTGGTCCCGCTTGGCCTCGGGCGTCTGCCTTTTGGCCGGCTGCTCCAGCAGCTCGTCCACCTCACTGGGGGAGATGGCCCGTGGCAGGGCCTTGTGAACCCGCGGCGATGCCAGGGTCTCCCCCACGTTACGGGCCACCATCCCCTCCGCCGCCAGGAAGGAGAAGAAGGAACGCACCGCCGCCACCTTGCGCGCCACCGAGCTCTCGCAATAGCCCCGCCTCCGGAGCTCCAACACGAACTCCTGCAGGAGGCGGCGGTTCACCTCCGACCAGGAGATCCCCTTCCCCACCCTGGACCCAATGAAGTCCACGAGCTGCTGGAGGTCGTTGCGGTAGGCCCCCACCGTGTTGGCTGAGGCCCCCTTCTCCACCTCCAGGTACTCCAGGAACCTCACCACCCCATCGACCAGCCCCGGGCTGGCCCTCGTGCTGACGGCCATCGTCTACCACCTCCCGACCGCTATGTTAGCCTCATGTTAATGCATACGCTCATTACACCATCCTAAGAGGCGAGGAGAGATATTTTCCACAAATTCTCCACATCAGCCGTTAGGCCCGTGACAGGACTTATCCTTCACCCTTATAGGCCTCCTCAGGGGGCCAGGCCTCCGGCCCTATTAGTGGAACGAACCGACAGGGCCCTAGGTCACGCCTTTTCCACCCTTTTTTCACCTTCTCCACCAGCACCAACTCCTGGAGGTCGCGTCCTCCCACGGGTATGACCATGCGGCCGCCGGGGGCCAGCTGGGCCAGCAACGACTGGGGGACGCGGGGGGCAGCGGCCGTGACGATGATGGCATCATAGGGGGCCTCGTCGGGCCAGCCCAAGACGTCGGGGCGGGCCACATAGACCCGCACGTTGTGGTAGCCCAGCTCCTGCAGCCGTTGGGCCGCCTTGTGGGCCAGCTCCGGCACCCGCTCCACGCTCACCACCTCGCGGGCCAGGAGGGAGAGGAGGGCCGCTTGGTACCCCGAGCCGGTGCCCACCTCCAACACCTTCTCCTGCCCTCGCAGGGCGAGGGCGGACGTCATGATGGCCACTATGAGGGGCTGGGAGATGGTCTGCCCGTGGCCGATGGGCAGGGGGCGGTTCTCATAGGCGTGGGAGGCCAGCTCCGGGGGCACGAACCTTTCCCGTGGCACTTGGGAGATGGCCCATAGCACCCGTTCGTCCTTCACCTCCTGCCGTAGCTCAGCCAGGAGGAGATCCCGTGTCCATTGCACCCCTTCGGGGGCCAGTTCCCACCTCACCTCTGCCTCCCGAGGCCAGTATACGCCCCACAACCCCCGTCGCCTTCTACAATACCTCCTGGAGATGGCCCGCTACTGGATCGGCACCAGCGGCTGGCACTACGCCCACTGGCTGGGCGTCTTCTATCCCGAGGACCTGCCTCCTTCTCGCTGGCTACAACATTACGTGGGCCACTTCCCCACGGTGGAGCTCAACAACCCCTTCTATCGGCAGCCTCGTCCCCAGGCCTGGGACCTGTGGCGCAACAACGCCCCGCCGGGGTTCCTGTTCGCCGTAAAGGCCCACCGCTTTATCACCCACATCAAGAGGCTGCGGGAGGTGAAGGAGCCCCTGCAGCGCTTCCTGGAGGGAGCCATGCGATTAGGGGATCGCCTGGGCCCCATCCTCTATCAGTTGCCACCTTCCTTCCGCCGCACCCCCGAGAACCAGGAGCGTCTGCACCACTTTCTGGCCCTTCTGCCCCCTCAGCTGCGCCATGCCGTGGAGTTCCGCCACTCCTCCTGGATGTGCGAGGAGGCCTTGGCCATTCTGAGGGACCATGGCGTGGCCTTCTGCTGCTTCGATTCGCCAGGTCTGAAGACGCCCCTGGTGGCCACCGCCCCCTTCGCCTACATGCGCTTCCACGGCGCCGAGGCCCTGTACGCCAGCAACTACCCCGATGCCGTGCTGGGGGAGTGGGCACGCCGCCTTCTGGCCCTGGGCCAGGGCCTGACGGACCTGTTCATCTACTTCAACAACGATGCCTACGGGTATGCCGTGACCAACGCCCGCACCCTGGCCGAGATGCTCACCGCCATGGGCGCCCAAGTGGCAGCCCCAGGAAGGCGAAAATGGTGATAGCCTTGAGCAAGTGAAAATGGTAACATATGGCCGGAGGTGGCCCCATGCGCCTGGACATTACCAAGCTGCCTGTAGACTGGCTAGTGACTGCTATACTGGCGGTGGCTGTAGCCGCTACTTTCTTCACAGCCTTCAGCCTCACCGTATCCGAGGGTGGAGAGGAGGCCGCAGGCCCCGCCCCGGCCACCACCCCTGCCCCCGGAGGTACGGTGGTGGAGATAAGGGCCATCCCCACCCTCAAGTTCGACCGGGACACCCTGGAGATCCCCGCCAATGTGGACGTCACCATCCGCTTCATCAACGAGGATACGGGCGTTCCTCACAACGTCGCCGCCTATAAGACCAAGGAGGCCAAAGAGGCCCTGGCCGTGGGTGAGCTGTGCACCGGGCCCTGTGAGAACACCATCACCGTCAACGTGCCGCCAGGCCGGTACTTCTTCCGGTGCGATATCCACCCCGTCCAGATGAAGGGGGACCTGGTTGCCCGCTAGGGAGCGACGCCCTACTTAGGGGGTGCCAAAAGAGACCTCGAGGCGGGCGGTCTGGACCTCAGAGCTGTTCCAGCAGCTTGCGGGCCAGGGAGCGGGTGAAGCCGGGGGTGGCCGCTATATCGTCCAGGGTGGCCTCTTTTATGGCCTGCAGGGAACCGAACTTGCGCAGAAGGGCCCTCTTGCGCTTGGGCCCAATGCCAGGGATGGCATCCAAGGCCGACTCCAGCCCCTTCTTCTCCCTCAGACGCCGGTGGTAGGTGATGGCGAAGCGATGGGCCTCGTCGCGGATGCGCTGCAGCAAGTACAGGGCCTGGGACTGGCGGGGCAGGACGATAGGCTCGCTCATGTCCACCACATATAGCTCCTCATGCCGCTTGGCCAGGCCAGCCAGAGGTATGTGGCCCAGTCCCAAGTCCCGCAGCACGTCGTGGGCCGCCGAGACCTGTCCCTTGCCGCCATCCACCATCACCAGATCGGGCAGCTTACCGAAGGACTCGTCTTCAGAGGCCTGACGGACGCGGCGGAAGCGACGTCTCAGCACCTCCTGGAGCATGGCATAATCGTTGGGCCCACTCACACCCTGGATACGGAAGCGGCGGTACTCCTGGGGGCGGGGGCGCCCCTCCCAGAACACTACCATAGATCCCACAGCGTAACTCCCATGGATGTTGGAGATGTCGTAGCACTCGATGCGCTGCGGTGGTGATGGCAGGCCCAGGTGCTCGGCCAGGTCCTGCAGGGCATGGCGGAGGTTGTCCCGGTCCAGCAGGGCCCGTAAGCGCATGGCCTGTAAGGCCTCCTTGGCGTTCTCGTTGGCCCTATGCACCAGGGCCTCCTCCTGGCCCCCTTTGGGTACCACCACGGCCACAGGGCCTCCCCGCCGCTGCGATAGCCAACCCTCCAGCACCTCTTGCTCCTGGATGGGCAGGGGTAGGAAGACCAGCTCCGGCACGTAGGGTGCTGCCTCATAGAACTGGGCGAGGAAGCCCTGTAGTATGGTCCACTCATCCTCTCCCTCGACCCCCACCAGGGCAAAGGAGTCCTGCTCCACCACGTTGCCGCGGCGGACGAAGAAGACATACACGCAGGCCTCCCTCTCCTCCCGCGCCAGGCCGAAGACGTCGATGTCCACCACCCGGCCTAGGTCCACCGCCTGGCTCTGGGGGGCGGTGCGCTGGATGGCGCGGATCTGGTCGCGCAGACGGGCCGCCCGCTCGAATTCCAGGGCCTCGGCCGCCTCCTCCATCTGGCGCCACAGCTCGTCTATTACCTCCTCAGTGCGTCCCTCCAGGAACTTGATGGTCTGCTCCACCACCCGACGGTACTCCTGAGGGGTGCAGAGGCCGGCGCAAGGGCCCAGGCAACGGTGGATGTAGTAGTCCAGGCAGGGGCGGGGGTCGGTGCCGGTGATGGTCTTGGTGCAGGAGCGCCAGGGGAAGAGCTTCTTGAGGAGGTCAAGGGTCTTGCGCACAGAGCCAGCGCTGGCATAGGGGCCAAAGTAGCGGGCGCCATCGGGCAGGACGCGCCGGGCGATCTCCACCCGTGGCCAAGGATCGGCCAGGTCGATGCGCAGATAGGGGTAGTGCTTGTCGTCCTTGAGGCGGACGTTGAAGGGGGGCTGGTGACGTTTGATAAGGCTGGCCTCCAGCACCAGGGCCTCGGCGGCGCTTCCCACCACTATGTAATCTATGTCGGCCACTTTGGAGACCAGGTTGCGCACCTTCTCCTCCAGGCTGCGGGCCGAGCCAAAGTAAGAGCGGACGCGCTGGCGCAGGCTGGTGGCCTTGCCCACATACAGCACCTTCCCCTGGGCGTCGCGAAAGATGTAGACGCCGGGGCGTTCGGGAAGAGCACGCACCTGCTCCAGCAGCCTTTCCCGCCTCTGGTCCATGCCAGCCATCATCTTACCATGAGGTCACCCTTGCCAGATGACGGGTTATAGTGTCATCATGGAGTTGCCGGTGGGTCCCGGCGCTCGGGGCAGGGTAGCTCAGCGGTAGAGCGGCGGCTTCATAAGCCGTGCGTCGTGGGTTCGAATCCCACCCCTGCCACCAGGGAAGGCACGCCTGTGAGCTATTGCCCCTCTCGGCGGTGCCAGGCCCGGGGGAGGTCGTGCTCCAGCACGCGGGAAGTCCACAGCCAAAGGGCGCTAACGGCCCCTGCCACCAACCCCAGGAAAACCAAGGCACCTCCTCCTATGGGTGAGGCCAACCCAGGCAAGAGGTGCATCAAGAGGCCGAGGGCCACCAAGGCGCCCCCGCCTAGTGTCCAGAAGATGCCCAGGGCCAGGCCCACCACCGCTGTGGCCATCCCCCTTCACACCTCCCGACGCTACAGACGCTACAATAGATGTATGAATCCAAGGGGCCTGGCCCCGGCGTCCCTATATTATGGTAGCGCGTGCCCGGCGCGCTGTTAAGGTGCCATGGCCCTAAAAGTCACCAACCCCGCCCGCGGCACCGTCCTGGCCTACCATGTGAGGTTGGCCGACACTTTCTGGAGCCGCCTGCGCGGCCTTCTGGGGCGACGGGCCCTTGCCAGGGGGTATGGCCTCCTCATAAAACCCACCGCCTCCGTCCACACCTGCTTCATGCTCTTCCCCATCGATATCGCTTTCCTGGACGAGGGGGGGAGGGTGGTGAAGGCCTGCCACGCTCTGCCGCCCTTCCGGGTGGCCATAGGAGGGAGAGGAGCCAAGATGGCCCTGGAGCTGCCCGCTGGCACCCTTAGGGACACTGGCACCCAGGAGGGGGATCGCCTTCTGATAGAGGAAGCGCCATAAAAAGAGATGGCGCGCTCGGTGGGATTCGAACCCACGACCTCAGCCTCCGCAGGGCTGCGCTCTGTCCGGGCTGAGCTACGAGCGCGCCTTATGTATATGGCCACAGGCGCCTGGCGAAGGAACCCAGCCCCGTGGCCGCCCTTGTCCTCTCATGGTGCCCAGGGCGGGATTCGAACCCGCACGCCCGCGCGGGGCACTGCGCCCTGAACGCAGCGCGTCTGCCAGTTCCGCCACCTGGGCTCCTGTTTCAGCCGGCCATGGTGGGCGGTGCAGGACTCGAACCTGCGACCTCTTGCGTGTGAAGCAAGCGCTCTCCCACTGAGCTAACCGCCCACCTTCCCCGCCATCACGATTCTACCACCCATGGCCAGGCCGTCAAGACCTCCCCGGGCCCTCCTCTGTGGGCCTGGTGTGGATAACCCCTCTATGTGAAGCCCTTGACAATCCCCCCTCCCCTGGTATAATGGCCCCCGACGACGGCCCTTGGGGAGGTAGGGCTTAGGGAGGTGGCCAAGGGGGCCATGCTCAAAGGGGGCAGGCCATTTCTGGAAGACACCGACCGACCCAGGGGCGGGCGGCCTCGGCGGGTAGAGCCGTCCTAGGCACCCAGCGGCGGGTGCTTCATATCGCCTTCGTGCTGGTGGCCCTTATCGCCGGAGCTGTGGGCATAGGGCGCCACCGTCTGGCCAGCTCGGTGATGGGCTCCTCCACCCCACCCACGCCACCAGCGCGCGACCAGCAGGAGCCTACCTATCTACGTCTGCCCGTCATCCCTCATACCCAGGAGCGCGGGGGCGTCAGCATGGTGGGGCTGGCCGAACCCCTCATCCAGCCCACGGGACAGGTGCTGGTGCTGGAGCCGCTGGCCTCGGCAGATGCCGCGCCGCAGCCTACCGAGGCCCAGGAGGAGCGGCGACAGGACGCGCCGCCCCCTTCCCCACCACCCCTCTTCACCACCTACAAGGTGCAGCCCGGGGACACCGTTTATGGCATCGCCCGGCGCCTGGGCATCGACTTCAACTACATAGTGTGGAACAACCCAGAGATAAGCGATGACCCTGACAGCTTAGTGGTGGGGCAGGAGCTCATCATCCCGGTGGGTAACGGCATCCTTTACCGCCTCAAGCTTGGGGACACCTTGCAGGCCGTGGCCCTCTTTTTCGGGGTCAAGGTGGAGGACATCGTTTCCTTCGCTGCCAACGGCATCACCTCCCCTGACGCGGTGCGGGAGGGGATGCTGGTGTTCCTGCCTGGGGCCAAGCCTCCGTCCCCGCCGGAGCCCAAGCCAGCGCCGGCGTCGCCGCAGCCCACCCCGCCACCAGCGGTGCAGCAGCCCAGGCCCACCCCACCTGCCTCAGTGGCAGCGGCCGCCAGCAGTGGCTTCATATGGCCAGTGCAAGGGATGCTCACCCAGTATTTCGGTGGCGGGCATAAGGGGTTGGACATCGCCACTGCCCACGGAACCCCAGTGGTGGCTGCTGCCGCCGGGCAGGTGGTGCTGGTGGCCTATGGCTACTACGGCTACGGCAACTACGTTATCATTCGCCATGCCAATGGCATAGAGACAGCCTACGCTCACCTATCGGCCATCTATGTCACCATGGGCCAGCAGGTCCAGCAGGGAGAGGTCATTGGAGCCGTAGGGTGCACCGGCTGGTGCACGGGGCCCCATCTCCACTTCGAGGTGCATGTCAACGGCGTGCCCGTGAACCCCCTCGCCTATCTCCCCTAGCCACCCCGGTAAGAAAGGATCACCACCTCCGTCCCCTCGGGCAGGGTGGACGGTGTCACGTTGAGCTTGGGCTGGGGCTCAGGCCGCTCCACCTCCATTTCCTGCAGGAAGCGATCCAGGGTTTCCAGGGGGAGGCGACAGACAGGGGTGCGGTAGTGCATGGGGATGACGATGCGGGGCTCCAACAGCCGCACCACCTCCGCCGCCTGGGCACCATCGATGGTGGTGCCACCTCCCACGGGCACCATGAGGACGTGCGCCCCGCTCAACATCTCCACCTGCTCGGGGTTGGGGAGGTGGCCCAGGTCCCCCAAGTGACAGAGGACCACCCCCTCCATCTCCAGGACGAAGGCCAGGTTGGGGCCCCACACCGCCCCCTGGCGCCCATCGTGATAGGTGGGAACAGCCGTGATATAGACACCACTTATCTCATACTCACCAGGGGCGTCCAGGACGAATGAAGGGGATACCACCGCCTGTAGGTAATCGTGGTCCTCATGGTGGTGGCTGATGGTGACGATGGGAGCCCGCAGCCGCCCTATTTCGTACCCGGTGGAAGGGGGGCAAGGGTCAGTAACGATGGATACGTTACGTCCCCTCAGCCAGAAGCACGCATGCCCCAGCCAGACGATCTCCATGGCGGCGGGGCGGGCCGGCTACTCCTTTTGTCCGGCCTGGCGACGGCGCCAGAAGGCCAGAGCAGCCACCAACACCCCCAGGGCACCCAGCAGGCCCAAGATGCGCCCAAGAGCTCCCTTCCCCTTCTGCTGCTCCGCCATCCTTACTTCACCTCCCAGGCGGCTAACGCCCCTTGGCGAGTATAGCAAGGGGCCTCATGGGGGGTCAACGCAATTCCTCCTCCGGCAGCCACACCTTGGCCTTGATGGTCTTACGCCCCAGGGCCCTGTGCGCCGCCACCCGATGGCCCCCATCGGATACCCGCCACTTGTAGGGGGAGCCGGGGGGGAGACGGGCCAGTTTCACCGGCGGGAACACGAGACCCCCCTCAAGGAGGCGCACAAACTCGGCCACCTTGGCCTTGCTCACCCGCCTGGGGGCGATCTCCTCCAGCGGCACATCCACGATGACCCTGGGCATGACCCCCTCTCCACTCTCATGATAGCCAGCCAGGGCCCGTAGATATAATGATAAGGCGCCTTCACCCCTTCTCCTTCCCCCTCTTGACAATGGAGAAGGCATGGCGTAGCATGAGGCATGGGCGGCCTGGCCCCGGAGTGGGGCTTTCTTTATATGGGCAGGAAGTACATATTTGTGACTGGCGGCGTGGTGAGCTCCGTTGGCAAGGGCATCGTCACCGCCGCCATCGGCCGCCTCCTCAAGTCCCGCGGCCTATCGGTGGTCCTCCAGAAGCTGGACCCTTACCTCAACGTGGATCCCGGCACCATGTCCCCCTACCAGCACGGGGAGGTTTTCGTCACAGCCGATGGGGCGGAGACGGACCTGGACCTGGGCCATTATGAGCGGTTCCTGGACCAGGACCTGACGGGCCTATCCTCCGTCACCGCCGGCCAGATCTACCAGGCGGTCATTGCCAAGGAGCGACGGGGCGACTACCTGGGGCGCACCATCCAGGCCATCCCCCACGTCACCAACGAGATAAAGGAGCGCATTAGGTCGGTGGGGGAGAAGGCTGGGGCCCAGGTGGTGGTGGTGGAGGTGGGGGGCACAGTGGGGGACATGGAGGGGCAGCCCTTCCTAGAGGCCATCCGTCAGCTGCGCACTGAGGAGGGCCGGGAGGACACCCTCTCTGTGCACGTCACCCTCCTGCCCTATCTCTCCACCACCGGCGAGCTGAAGACCAAGCCCACCCAACACAGCGTGCGGGAGCTGCGCAGCGTCGGCATCCAGCCTGACGTCATCATCTGTCGCAGCGACCGGTTGGTGGGGGTAGACCTGCGGGAGAAGATATCCCTCTTCTGCGACGTGCCCAAGAGGGCGGTGGTGCCCCTGCTCACCATGCCCACCATATACGAGGTGCCCCTGGTGCTAGAGGAGGCGGAGCTGGGGAGCTACATCCTGCAACGCCTGGGGCTGCCCGACCTCCCCCGCGACCTCTCGGAGTGGCAGCGGTGGGTGGAGCGGTTGAAGTCGCCCCAGGGCGAAGTGGAGATCGCCATAGTGGGCAAGTATGTGGAGCTACCCGACGCTTATCTTTCGGTAAAGGAGGCCCTGATCCACGCCGGGGTGGCCCATGGTGTGGGGGTCCGCCTCCGCTGGGTCCACTCCCAGGCCCTGGAGGAGGGCCGGTACGACCTCCTGGAGGGGATAGACGGCATCGTCGTCCCCGGCGGCTTCGGCGAGCGGGGGGTGGAGGGGAAGGTGGCAGCCGCCCATTACGCCCGAGAGCGGGGCATCCCCTACTTAGGGCTCTGCTTGGGCATGCAGGTCATGGTCATCGAGTATGCCCGCAACGTCCTGGGCTGGCAGGGGGCCCACTCTACCGAGTTCGACCCCCATACCCCTTACCCGGTCATCGACCTCATGGAGGAGCAGGTGGGGGTTCAGCAGAAGGGGGGCACCATGCGCTTGGGCGTCTACCCCTGCCGGCTCCGTCCAGGTTCCAAGGCCCATGACCTGTATGGGTCAGATGTGGTGTGGGAGCGCCACCGCCACCGCTACGAGTTCAACAACCGGTATCGCGACCGGCTGGAGGGGGCGGGGCTCATAGCCTCCGGCACCTCCCCCGATGGCTCCCTAGTGGAGGTATGTGAGGTGGCGGGGCACCCCTTCATGGTGGGGTGCCAGTTCCACCCCGAGTTCCGGTCGCGGCCTGGCCGGCCCCACCCCTTGTTTTTGGGGCTGGTGGGGGCGGCCCTGGCCCGCCGCGCCCCCGCCCTGGCCCACCCCGCCCCTCTCAATTAGACCAACAGCTGCGGACGAGGGAGACACAGAGGCTACGCATGGTCAGGCCACAGGGCAGGCCGTCCCTCGGCGGAGCAGCAGCAAAACGGGATGATATCCTCAACCGGGATTGTTGATGACCTCGCAGCCGTGGCCCGACGGATAGATCTCGCCATAACAGACATCAGAGCCGCTATCGCCCCTGACCGTATCGGTCCCGGGGCCACCTATGACCGTGTCGTCGCCTGTCCATCCCCTCAGGTTGTCGTTGCCAGGGCCGCCAAGGATAACATCGTTGCCAGCGCCGCCGTTGATAGTGTCGTTGCCCCCTCCCCCCAGGACGCAGTCGTTACCACCGCCGGCGTTGATGGTATTGTTGCCCGCGGTGCCCAGCACCAGCTCGCTCTGGTTGCTGGGGGTGCCGGGGCTGCCGCCGATGTAGACGATGCGCTGCAAAGTGCTGCGGATGGAAGCGCACTCGGGCGGGGCGAAGTCCTGGGCCTTGAGGGCGTCGTTGCCCGCATAGTTCCTGACCTGCACGTCATCTAGCCTGGTGGGGGGGACGGTGTTGGCGGCGGCCAGGGCGTAGACAGAGCCGGTTATGGCCAGGAAGAAGGCCAGGACGACCAGAGCCCTCCACACCATCGCCTCAGCCTCCCCACATCCTTTCCCAGAAAGAGCGAGGCCGCTGTGGCTGCTGGCCCCTCTGCGGCCCTCCTGGCGTGTGCCTCTCCTCTTCCGGCCTGAGGCTCCCCAAGTCCTGCGCCAGGGCCATGAGCTCCTGCCTGAGGGCCCCGATCTCCTCCCTGAGGGCGGAGAGCTCCTGCACCTGGCTGGGGCGGCCCCCCTCCGCCGGGGCCGTCTCCTGCGGAGGCGGCCCTGCGGGACGATAGGCATAGGTGACCCCCTCTCCCAGGACCAGGTAGCGGTCCTGCCCCTCATCGTGGAGGACGAAGGTGGCCCTGGCGTGGGCCAGGCGGGCCAGGGCGTCCATGTCCTTCACCCACACCAGGGGCCCCGGGGGGACCTGGACGGCTGCAGCCGGGAGGATGAGGTGGCCATATAAGGCCCTGATGCGCCTCTCCTCACCGCCCACAAGACCGAAGGCCATGAGGCCAGCCGTGGCCCCAAGCCCCAACAGGCTCACCCCACCTCCCACCACCGAGGCCAGCCGCACCGCTCGCACGGGCGCCCGCACCCCGAGACCTGACATGGTGGCCTCCTCCTCCCGCGGGACCAGCAGGGCCCCCTCCTGCACGGGACGGGTGGGGTCCTCCTCCCGCCCCAGGGGCGAGCTGGGCCCCTCCATAGCCAGCTGCACACGGTCGAGCCGGAAGTGCAGGGGCGGGGAGAAGGTCTGCTCCGTCTGGCTGCCGGCGGCCTGCACCCGCACCTCCACCTGGGGCACCAGGGAGAGGCGATAGGACGTGAGGTTCAGGCCCGTGGCCTTCTCCACCTGGGCCAGAAGCTCCCTCACCTGCCCCAGGTCCAGGACGCCCGAGACGGTGGCCTCGTCCCCCTGGAACTCCTGCCAGGGGGCCAGCTCCAGGGTGCGACGCCATCCTCCAGGGCTTGGGTCGCCCACCACCGCCAGGAGGCGGGCCCGCCCCTCCGTCTGGTGGGGCACGGAGGCATCCAGCCTGTAGGCGAAGCCGGCCTGGACCCGCTGCGCCAGGGAGAGGAAGATGGGCTCGCCCGTGGCCGCCTGAGGGCCATCGTAGACAACGCCTGAAGGCACGGCCGCCTGGTAGCTGAAGCGCCCCCCATGGCGCACGGGGATGGACTCCTGCACCAGGCGCGTCTCGTCCCTGGTGAAGGCCACGGCGGCCAGGCCGCCGAAGGCTGCCGTCACGGCTGCCAGGGTGGCCACAAGCCACCCTCCCACCGTCAGGGGCATCACCGGCGGCCCCCCTTGGGCCCGACGGCGCCGTCGGGCCTCGCCGATGCCCACGGCCCCCAGGGCCCCCGTCAGGCCACCGGCGGCCACGGCGGCGTGCTCAGGCTTTCGCAGCCACTCCAGGGCCCGCCCCCCTCCGGGGACGCC